>ERZ809296.1820-NODE-1820-length-22970-cov-13.031377_pt1 | contig 22970 bp, 11 predicted proteins | sample MGYA00520511_ERZ809296 | MGnify/ENA primary metagenome ERZ809296 (study PRJEB31576, sample SAMEA3212662) | Homo sapiens | biome: human-gut; feature: human gut; material: fecal | place: Sweden | collected 2012 ... | reverse complement strand
TCTCTGTTTTGACCAAAAATTTATGTACCCTAAACGGGGTGCTGAATAGTTACAAAAAGACAAAAAAAATAGACACCCACAAGCTTGTGAGTGTCTATCTCCATTCTGTGTTATAAGGTTTTACTTTCTTGCACCATCCGCGCCGACCTCATAGCCGTCCACTTGGGTGCTGACCGCAAAGAGAATGTTATCCTTAACCTAGTGATTATTGATGTCGGTAAGGACTGGCTTTTTAGCTTTATATCCCACGCCGTAGACACCGGACTTAGTAAACTCAAAGGTGACTGCCTTCTGGTCTGCATCATAGCTGGACCTGGTGATCCACTGGGGCTTACCTTTTCCATTCACTAAAACCGCATAGAGGTTACCCGGCTGTTCGTTTTTCTTCGGAGTATACGGAATTGCAATACTGATGGTTTTTCCCCACAGGTTGGTCAGCTTGGTTTTTTTGACTTTTTTCGCTTTTCTCTCTGTACTGGTCCAATTCTTCTTCTGGTTGGTCAGCCTGGTTTTTTTAACGTTTTTCACTTCCCACAGAGAGATGTCATAAACGGGGCGTTTTTTGATAGCTGCCTTTGCCTTAACCGAAGTAACCGTGATTTTCTTTACCTTCAAAACGATGTCGCCGCTGGTCTGACGGTTGAGCTTTTTGAGAGTATCCAGCGTAAATCCAAAGTCCGCCATACGGTCGGTGTCGATGGTGAGGCGCTTGACGCCAGAGGATACCAGCTTGTCCAGAACATCCGCTTTCAAAGTGATCTGTACGCCATTCAGCGTTTTGCTGATTTCCACGGGAACAACCACCTCAATACCGTTTGCGGTGTTGCCATTCTTTTTCGCATCTGCCTGCGCAGTGGAGATGGCATCGGATACCATACTTTTTGTAATGACAACGTTTCCCTTGCTGTCTGCTTTCACAGTCTTTGTTTCCGCTGTGGTCGGGGTCGTTGGATTGTCCTTGTCCGGGCGGTCAATGATAATTGAATCATTCTTTGAGGGACTTCCACCACTGGATGAGCCTCCGCCTCCGTTGCTGCTTCCGCCTCCACTGTTGCTTCCGCCTCCGCTGCTGCTTCCGCCTCCACTGCTGCTTCCGCCTCCACTCTTTTCTTCAACCGTCAGCGTTCCTTCGACAAAGCAGAGCTCATAGTTTTCGGATGTAAGACCATAAGGCATAATCTTATAAGTACCGACTTCGCTCTCCTTCGTATAGGAACAGGTGAACTGAAGCTTTCCGCCTAAGGAAGCCGCGTTATCGGCTCCGGCAAAGCCCTCGTATACCGCCTCATACTTAGGGATCTCACTTTTTACTTGGATCCGCAGATTCTTTGCGGTAACGGTAAGCTTTGCCTTATTGACGGTAAACGCCTTCCATTCACTTTTCGCCGCTTTGAAATTCCGGCTTTCATCGATCTCGGCGCGCACATACCATGTTCCGGCGTTATTTCCGACAGACCAAGCTGCACCGTCACTTCCGCTAGTATCCTGTGTGTAGGTGAACCGCACCGGCCCGACATCCGCATTTTGCAGCTGAACTTCGGGGGCCGGTGACTCGCCGTAGTCGATATTTTCACAGGTCAGTCCGGAAAATGTGTAGTCCGCTTTCTCAATCGTCAGCTGATTATTGAAGATTGCGACCGGTGTTTTCTGTGCCTTTACAGCACTTCCTTCCGTACAGGTAACTCCCACATAATATTGGCCAACGGTTCCGTCTTCCTTCAGGCACACGTCGTAGTGTCCTTCGCTGTTTCGGGAAACCTCTTTTGTAAGGGTCTCATCCTCATATAGCTTATAGCTGATCTCTCCATAGCCGGTAATAACGGCTGTGGCACCGGCTGTACTGTATTCTTCCCGGATCACCGGCTTTAAAGCATCCCCCGCATCCTCACCATAGGTGATCTTACCGAAGGTCTTAAACCACAAAGGATCAAAGTCCGCCTTCTCGATCGTCATATCGCAGAGGAACAGATCTGTCGCATGATTGATCCCGGGCACTTCCGATTTCGTAGTGACAAATACGCCATATACACCGGCTGCCGCCTGTGCTCCGAGGAAGTCTCCTGTATATTCCTCTCCCTCCTTCTTTTTATAACGTACCATATCGATCTCGAATTTTCCGCTGTTTTTTGAAGTCGGTGTCACGCTCACTCCATGTGTATCCTGATTTCCGGTATAGGTGAATTTTGTCTCGCCAATACTGAAATCATCTTTTTTTAATACACGGTTATTTGTTGTTGCCGTCAGCTTAAGTGCATCGGATACATCAAGATTTTCATTTTCGGCAACCATAATACAGGAATAGGATTGTCCCGGCTCCCGCCCCGTGTAGGAAATTGTGAATTTACCATCTCCTGAGGTGAAGGACCGAAAATCTTCTTTTGTAGCTTCTGCCTTAGCCGCCGCCCTTAATTCTTCGCCACTGCATGGGCTGTACTTTGTATCTTCTGTATAATACAGGGTCGTTCCATCAGACTTTGCCTCAAAGCTGACCGAGCTGTCTCCGGTAGCAGCTGCGTTACCCGTAAGAGAGACCTTATAGCCTGCGTAAAGCTCGACCACCGGGGCGCCAGTTGCCTCCGGAGTAAGCGTATCCTCCACAAGCTGATTAACGGCTTTCGTTTCATCTGCCGCTGTACCCTTTCTTATCTTATCCTTATAGCGCCATACGGAAAACTCAGCCTGATTTATCCCGGAAGGCACTGTTTTACTCAGGTAGCTGCTTATCGATTCTGCACCATTGACCGTATACCCTTTTAAAAGATATTCATCATAAAACGGCTCTGTATCTTTATACTCGTTATAATATTTAACATGAACCGTCCTCTGCTCTGTCTTTGGGAACGCATAGATGTCTGTCGTATTCTGCGAAGCTGAGGGCTCGGCAGAATTATAGACTACGCAGACCGGTGCTTCTGGGCCGGAAAGCTTAACCTTCTCTAGAAAGCTCCTGTATTCTTTTGTGGATACTCGAAACAGCTTGCCTGCTAGTGCTCCACTGTTGAGAACGATACTTAAATTATTATCGTTAGTCTTAAACTTTGCCTTCGTAAAATCGATCTCATTCGTACTGGATAGGTTTTCGATTTGCATCTTATCAAAGGGGAATGGCTTTGAGGAGCTTCCATTCTCTACGGTAAACTTTTTTGGTTCACGAGGGATTTGAGTGATGTTATGGGCAAGGAAGATATCGTATATATCCCCATGAATCGTACCACCCTTAATCGTGACTTCATTATGCTCGGTATTGTAAATACCATATTGGGCTCCTATTATGGTTCCTCCCTCGACAAGGAGAGAAGCATAGGAGTCGGCTAAGACAGAATCTCCTTTTCTGTATATATACAAAGCACGTCCGCTATAAGACTCGATCGTGCCTCCCCGGATCGTGACCTGTACGCCGCCTGTCGCACTGATCGTATCGCAGATCTCAGCAGAGCCTGATAAATTCGCATTCCTGATCAATGTGCTGTCTCCTTCAACGATCAGGTTTGCTGCACTCAATTGGATAATCGGCGATTTCGTAATTACCCCGATGATTTCTCCTCCTGTAATATGGATCGTACTCGGTGTCGCGCCAACAAAGCCGGAACAGCTAAGGCTGGATTTTAATGTTCCTTTTCCGGTGACCGTGACCCTTCCTCCGATCTTTCCTTCTAATATAACGGCATTCTCCTCACTGAAGCCCGCCGTATCTATCGTAATATCCTCACTGATCGCCTTATCCGTACTGCCAATAATGATCTGAGGGCCGGCAGTTCCCGTATTCATAAGCAGGATATCATTTAATATACCGGATACGCTGCCGGAGGTTTTATCATACTGGTAATTCTTATTTTCCTCTGTCCCTTCTCCTCCCGGGGCATACGTAACGGTAACATCATATTTACCTTCCACCGTTGACTGCTGAATATCCGCTTTTTTAATAACGCCTTTTACGATCTGGCTTGCCGAAGCATTTTTATCTACGATCCGGATATAATTTCCGGCGGCCTTTTTTAATATATAACTATCATATTTAGCCTGTGTCGTCGCATTCGGGCAAATCACGTTTAATTTTATACTCGCGAGCAATGAGTCAATGTTATCATCAGAACACTCCATCCAGTTCGTCAGCGCCGAGCTTGAATCCATTGCTGCAGAATAAGGCGCCAGAGTAAAACCGGAATTAATCGAGGTCAAGCCGGTCGCATCCACCGTAGGATAGGAGCCATCCTTAGAATAATATAGGGAGCCCTGTTTTCCGCCGTTACATAAGGCAGAGATATCGACATCGCCGGATAAGGTCAATTCGGTCTTATTCGCCATGCTGATGGCATAGGCTGCTCTGGTGGCGCTCGCCGTATTTGTATTTTCTGCATAGATCTGGCCGCCGCTGATCGATATTTTCTCGGCTCCGCGGATCGCATATATCGAATATTCACCGGCTTCACAATTCTTCAGGCTGCCTCCGCTTATGTTGACTTCTTTTACGGAACTAATGCTTCCGTTCCAGACACCTCCGGAGATCCCCACATATCCTCCCTTCTCATTTCCAAAAGCAGTACCGTTTATCTCACCGCCCGTCAGATATACCTTATCATTGGGCTTCAGGTTAAATATCGTTTCGCCGGCGCTGTGCGTAAGAGTACCGCCATTATGCTCAAAGATCACTTCTGCGTCATTTTCTTTACGATTTATGATTGCCTGATAAGATATTGTGATATTTGCGGTATTGTGTATGGTAAAGCGGCCGGCGCTGTTGATTTTAAATAACGCTCCCGATGATCCTACCGCTTCATAGGAGCCCGTCAGGGTCAGTTCGCATGGCGTGTCAAGCTGGATTCCATCATTTTCCGAAGAAACAATATTATCAAAATGGATGGCAACCTTTTTTGTTTCGCTCTGGTCTAAGATTTGCTTTACCGCCTCCGTAAGTGTAGTGACTTTTGTATCGGTAAGTGCTCCGCCCTTAACCGAAAAGCCATCGGAAGCATGACTGATCGTATAGACGGTATCCTCGGCAGCATCTGCATACATTGCACTCCCGGTCTCTTTGACTGCCGCACTGATCTCAGGGAGCTTTGTGTTCTCCGGCTTTTCTGTCTTTTCTGCATCGGACGGAGATGCCGTCAGCCCTTTCGCCTCTGCTTGAATGCTTTCCTCGACAGCGGAAACCGTTTCTGCTCTTGCTGATATATTTGCCCCGCCGTAATTGACTGCAAGTATCGCTGCCAGCACGGTTACCGACAGCCTCTTATGCCACCTTTTTTTACCCATAAAACCCTCTCCTTTATAAGCATTTCGACCTTGTTACCTGATTTTATAATATATTATCCGGAAAGCTTTTTCAATACTCATTGAACGAAACGCATGCAGTATGCCGTAACCACAGATCTACTGGATGATGAAGTACAGGCTGCCTTTGTGTGCTCCATATAAATCTCCTTTCGCTATTTCAGTTGTTCCTATAAATCGAGTAGGAGGGAGTGACTAACTCCCGTCCTCTCACAGCAGCGTGCGTACCGTTCGGTACACGGCGCTTTCAATAGTTGACGTGCACAGACTGATAGGCGGTGGCTAAATCATAAAAGCCACTGTTTATCAGTCTTTCTTTTGTCATTGCTAAATTGACCGCTATCGTATGAGTCACAAACCAATATCCTCTGCGACTGTTTCCTGCTTGCCATGCCAAGTCCTTTGGTACTCCCATCTTTAGCAGATTTCTTATCTTTGTCTTCGGTTTCTTCCATTGTTTCCAGATGCACATACGGATTCTGTGATATAGCCATTTATTTAAGTCATCTATTTTCTTCTTCATATCTGCAACCCCATAATAATTCAGCCACCCTCGCATATACTCTTTTATTCCACCAGATCAAAACAATCCGGATTATCCTGCAAGAACCGGTTTACTGTATGTACCGCAATCTTTGCTGCCTACTCAACAGGAAAACTATATATTCCCGTTGATATTAAAGGAAATGCAATAGACCTGATTCCATTATCCATTGCCAGCTTCATAGAATTAAATGTGATTTTCCATTTAATCATGTCCATTTTGCAAGACCACAGGACTCCAGAAGAAATAGAGGAAAGTTTCGTATCGGTGAAAAGAGAATTATGAAATGCGGACTTGAAGCTGATACATATTGGTGCAGAGGAGATATTTTTGTTAATCTCTGTATTGTGTTTTTAATCATTCTTACTATTACGGGATTTGGGTATGCTATCAGTTACAAAATAGTGGAGATAAAGTGTATTCATTTGGACGGTGGATTGGATGGAGCAATGGAAGTAAATGATGCCGCTATGAATGCAAATCTGAAAGGACAAATAGCAAAAGCGGCAGGGGGAGCGTATGTTGATACGAAGGTGCTTACAGGCCCGATGGCTATTTTGTCCAGATATTGTATACAAAATGGTGTTTCTATGGTGGATTCGCGTGTGTTTAAGTGGATAAACAGAGTATGCATTGCTGCGCAGATTATATTTGCTGTCGCTTGTTTCTGTATCTCGCTTCAATGTTAGCAGTTAGGAGAAGTTAATGGGAAAGATAATTATTCACAAATCGTTTTTAGGGCATATAAAGATTGATGGGAATTGTATTGATGATAAAGTCAAAGAATTAGAAATTGATAGTGGAATTTATGATATTGTTGGCGGAACAGATTGCGATTCATCGACATACTCAAGCTCATTTGCTTGGTGACTTCATTGTACTTAAAATCACTATAATTCACCACCACACCGACTTTACATATCCGCAACAAGAGTTTACATTGTATTATTTTTCAAGAATTTGTGGGTCAAGAAGGAAATCATAAATATTCACGGTCAAAATACCATAATTGTCATAGTACGGCTGTACAATATCTTTTGTAATAACAATCTTCTTGAAAGAATCATCTATCTTTCTGAACGGTCTGATTTCCTGTGTACGTTTTGCTTCATCAGGTAATGAATACGCTGACTGGATATAATATCTGGATGAACCAAGATTACATACAAAGTCAACTTCCAGCTGTTTACGAGTTACCTTTCCTTCCTGGTCTTTCTCCGCAATGGTAACAACACCAACATCCACGCTGTATCCACGCATACGCAATTCATTATAAATCACATTCTCCATAGAATGTGTCTGCTCAAACTGACGGAAGTTAATTCTTGCGTTGCGAAGCCCAAGATCAGAGAAATAGTATTTCTTTGGAGTTTCAATATATGCCTTACCCTTGATGTCATATCTCTGTGCTGATTCAATCAGGAAAGAATCCTCAAAACAATCCAGATATTTCTTGATCGTTTTTGAAGTGATTTTAGATTTTTTTACAGTCTTAAAGGTATTCTTTAACTTCTCAGGATTGGTCAGAGAACCAATAGCAGAGGAAAGGATATTCAGCAGATCTTCCAGTTCTCCAATATTTTTAATCCGGTTACGTTTGAAAATGTCTCGAATATAAATTTCGCTAAAGAGGTTTTGCAATGCTGCTGCCTTATCGCTGCTACCTTCACGAAGAACGACCAATGGGATTCCTCCGTAAAGCATATATTCAGACAATCCCATATACTTGTCGCCTTTGTAAACCGACATAAATTCCGAAAAACTCAGCGGATACATATGGACTTCGTCTCCACGTCCGGCAAACTCTGTGACAATATCTTTGGACAGGAATTTTGCATTACTTCCGGTTACGAATACATCCATATTATCTTTACGAAGATAACCATTCAATACAGATTCAAAGCAGTCCATCAGCTGAACTTCATCCAAAAGCAGATAATACATTCCATCAGTGGTAACCTTGGAACGGACATATGCCATAAATTTTTCCGGATCAACTCCACGTTTTTCTTTTTCAATTTTGATAAGGCTTTCTCCAATCAAATACATGTCATCTGCGGAGTCAAACGCAAAACGAATAATATGGTCGGCAGGGACACCGGACTCTAATAAGTGATTATAGAAAATATTATTCAGCAGATAGGACTTTCCACATCTGCGAATACCAGTAATCACCTTGATTAAACCATTATTTTTTCTTCTAATCAATTTATCTAAGTAAAAATCTCTGCGAATTTCCATATGATAGTCTCCTTAGGAAAGATTTTTGCAACCTAATACATTTTTCTGTTCTATATTATCATATCGTAACCTTTAAATCAATATGCATAGCCAGTTTTGGGGAAGATTTTTGCAACCTAACACATTTTTCTGTTCTAAATTTATTATATGCTTCAATCAGCATATTATCCCTGTATTTGTTCATCGTTATACCTTAATTTCCAGCCTGAAATAGCCCTAAAAGCATCTTAGGCTGGAAATTTACATGTTTATTGGCACCTTGAATCCGTGCTTCCGTCATACACATATCATGTTCTTTCGCAAATTTAAGAGCTGCCTTTAACCCTTTGGTTTTTGCATTGTATGTTCCTTCAAAAACATCTTTTGAAAGATATCTTTTACTTTTGCCAGTCTGTTCCAGACATACCTGATACAATTCTTTTGTTACCCCTGATACCGAAGCATAGTTTTCCAGCAGATATCCCATTTTTTGATACAGGAACTGGCTCCCGTATTCAGCCATATACCTGCAAAGCTTATCTTCATTTAACTTTCTGATGGACTGAATAAATGCAGTCACTTCTTCGAGCCCCGAAATCCTGTCCATATCTTTCACACTGTCAACCAGCGTTTTTTCCATATCTGTCACACGAACGCCGCCACTAAACTGTACATTTTCAACACCATCCTGTGTCTTTGCGTGAATGTACTTATAGGTATATCCGTCAAATTCAAATTCCCGGAACCGTGTTGCAGAAGACACATAAACATCATAATAAACCTGATCCGACATACCATAATATTCTATCGCAAGTTCCTCTGTGATTATCCATATTATATTGACAAACACAGATTCACGGTAGTTTGCGATTCTTCCTATAAAAATTGCCCCGACGGAGCATTTACGCTCCATCAGGGCAGGTTTTACTTGTAGCGGGTCTTATTTTTTCGTGTCATAAAGGCTCCAATGGCAGCACCAATCAAAACAAGTGGTGCTATTCTTGTGAACAACCACTCCATTGCGTGAAAGCCAACTCCAATAACTGCGTTTTCCGGGTCACTGTAATCCCAACCTAAGTATGGACTATTCAGCAAAATTAAAACCGCAAAAGCAATTACTATAATCACACATAAGAAAATAAAAAACCAATGAATTGCTTTTTGCCTTCCTTGTTTTCTTTGTGCTAATTGAAGGTTTATGACCTCAAGCTTTTCAGAAATTGCTCTTAAATCATCAGCTTTCGACTCGGAAATCGTTTCTCCAAGCAAAGTACTTACTGGTGTTTCTAACACTTCTGATATAGAAATCAACATATCAGAATCAGGAACAGACAACCCTTGCTCCCATTTGGAAATTGTCTGTCGAACCACATTCAGCTTAACAGCAAGTTCCTCTTGTGAAAGTCCTTTTGATTTCCTGATTGCTTTAATATTTTCGTTCAGCATTATGGATAACCTCCTTCCTTCCAATCGTTACCTTCATTGTATGTTGGACTGCCCGTTGCTTCAAGCAACGCATATTAACATTGGATATGTTAGGTATAATTTTCTCTGTGATTACAGTATGTTTAGAAAGAAAGATTGGAATCGTGCGCAAAATATAAATAAAAAGCCCTTTGAGAAAAAATTGTTTTTTCTCTCAAAAGGGATAGAAAAGGATAAGATCAGTATCACTATAATCAGTATCGTTATTATCAGTATTGTCCCATCAAAGAAATAGGGCTGACCTGTTACAGTCAGCCCTAAGTAAAAATTCTATATTCTGTTAGCAAAAAATCAGTTTTGCATTAACGTCTTGCGCCATAGCTGCACTGCTTGAGTGCACTCCTATCCACAAGTTTGCTTCCGTCATAGACCAACACGCGGGCTTTGTAGTAATATTTTCTGCCCTTCGTGCCCTTGGTGCTGATAAAGCTGTTCTTGCTGCTTGTCTTGAGCAGCTTGTAGCCTGCGGTCTTCTTCGTCGAGCGATAGAACTGGTACTTGACCGTATAGCCCAGCGACTTGATGTCGGAGATCATGGTCTTGCTGTTCTTGGCTGCGACCTGTACCTTGACGGATTTCTTGCTCGTCTTAGTGGTGGTCACTTTGAACTTCGCGCTCTGCATCAGTTCTTTGACGTGGGCGGCGTTCTGTTCTTTAATTAACCCCTCTGCTTCGTCTTTGTCGACGACTGCGAAGGTCGAGAAGTGGGGCGTCGTGAAGCGAATGTAATATTCTGCGCCGATCTTCACTACGCTGTGGTTCAGGATCTTGCAGAGGCCGTTGTCGTCGATGTAGATCACGAGGATGTCTTTGCCTTTGAGCTTATCCGGCATCGGCAGAATCACATAAGCCTTGCCGCCTTCAAATTGATGCAGGTGTTTTTCGCCAATCTTCGCGACAATCTCGAAGAGCGTGCCGTTCTTGCCGACGATCTTCTCCGCCGATTTCTGCGTTTCCTTGAGCCGGGTGTTTTCGCCCACCACGATGGTTACGGTGTCACCATTGGCTGCTCCTGCAATCGTTTCTAAGGTCTTGTTGTCGAGGACGACTTCGCCGTTGTCGGTCTTGATGACAAGGTCGGCGTTCGTGTCCTTGGCGATCGCGTTGACGGTCGCCTTTGGCAGCTCGACTTCGGTTGCTTTCACGCTGTCCGCCGCGCCTGTGCTGCCTGCGCCACTGCCGTTATTCGCGTCACTGGACTTCACAGTGATCTCGATCGTATCGGACTTATTGGAAACCGCCTGATCGAGCAGTTTGTCACCGAGGTCTTTGGAAACGCTGGCTATGGTCTTGGAAACATCCTGACCCTGCTCGTTCTTGGTCGTTTCGGTCGTCGTATTCTTGACGGTCGTCTTGGTTGTTATAGTTGTGTCGGTTTCCGCACCCGGCTTTGCATTCGTATTATCCTTGTTGTCTTCTTTGACTGTGATGACGTCCGGATTGACCGGAACCGGTGTCACTGCACCGCCGCCGGAGGATGGTTTCGCCCAAAGGACGATCGTGCCGCTCAGTGTCTTGTAGTTAGCTGTATCGGTCGGCGTAAAGAGCCATGTGTAGGTCTTGCCCTGCTCTACCTTGGTACTCGGATCCAGCTCTGTAGTTTTATCCTCGGATTCGACCCATTTTACGATTCCTTGAATGGCTGTTCCCAAAGCCTTGAATAAGGATTCTTTATTTTCGCCTTCAGCTGTTAAGTTTGCATCCGCAAGGGTCTGTCCTTCCTTGGTAATCGCCGTATACTTCGGCGTACCGGTCGGGGTTGCCTTGTTGACGGTGATCGTCACCGTGCCGTCGGCTTCGGCGTAGGTATCGCCGTCAGTGGGGGTGAATTTCCACGCCGCTTCATACGAACCAGCGTTGGGCTTGACCGTGCCGTCCGCCCATGTAAACGTGCCCTCGACGTCCTTGTTGTTGACATTGTCGTGGAGCTTGCCGGAGAGCTTGATGGCGGAGAGCGCCTGACCGTAGGTCAGCGTCTTCGTGCTCAGCGTCGGCTCGCCGGTGGGGATGATCTTGTTGGTGGCATTGACGTTGATGGTCAGGGTGAAGTCATGGTAGTTGGTCGTAGAGACCTTGACCTGGACAGAACCAATGCTGCCTGTTTCTTTCGTTTCCACGGCCTGAATGGGCAAAATCAGCTTGCCGTTTTCGATCTTTGCTGTGCCAACGGCGTAATAGGCGCTGGACAAGTTGACAGTTGGTGCGCCGTAGGTCACCGCGCCGTACTCCCGGGGAGCCTCCAGCGCAGGCAGCAGCGCGGACAGATCAACCGTATACGTCGCCGCGTGGTTGTTCGCGACTTGCAGCGCCTTGGCCGCGGGGGCAGCGATGATCGCACGGCTGATAGAAACAAACTGCTGGCTGCTGACGCTGCCGTATTCGATCTGCATCACCCTGCTGCCACCGGCAAAGACAAAGTTGCCGTCGGGTTTCAGCGTCATTGTGCCGGTGAAGGTTCTGTTGTATCCAGCTTCCGCGGAGTCGAATTTCATATTGCTCAACTCGTAGTCGCTCTTGTCCAAATTAAGCTTATCCACATTCGACAATATAGGATTCCGCGGGTTCTTCGAATCAGGAATAAAACTGCCTAACCCGTCGATTCCGTTTGTGCTGTCAGTCACTGCATCTGTACCATCGTACGTCTTGTTAATCTGGGCATGACAAAAGTTTTCAACCGACAGCTCATACGGCTCAAGCGTCCATGTCACCGACTTTTGACCCGTATAATTGCCCATGCCCTCGATGGTCAGCGTGTGCGTTCCGGCATTCATTGCCTTATTGCTCGAATCTTTAATGGTGTAATCTTTATTCAATTCCAGCGGCTGTCTGTTGTAGGTCACCTCAAATTGGTATTCTACATCGACAAACGCGTTGGAAGTAAGCGGAGTAACCACCAGGCGGTTGTCTGCCGGATTTCCGGTGTTGCCCGTGTTCGGCTTCTGCGTAATGACCGTTTGGTCGCCGTCCAGCTTGGCAGGCACGACCTCTATCGTATAGCCTTTGACTGCCACCTGCCACTGCATTTCTCCGCCGGGGCGATCCAGCCCTGTGATCACGCAGAATACATCCAGCGTATCATTGACATTCACGCCAGCCACTTTATTCTCCGTCATATGTTCTGCGCCGCTGTCCGTTCTGCGATACCACTTCACATCGTACACGCCCACATTTTCACTGGGCGAGCCAACCATGAAGGGGATGCTGCCGTTAATGGGAACCTTTGCCGTTTTAGAAGCCGATGCAAAGTCGTAAGGGGCTTGCTTGATAACGAATTTTTCCGGTTTTTGCGCCGTATCCACCTGTCTATCAAGGCTTGTGCCTTCGGCGTAATATTGGTGATCCAGCACATCCGCGAGAATCTTGCCGCTTGGCAGTGTATACGCGCCAAGGCTGCCGCCCGTGGCGGAAACATGCATGCCATCAGCCCAATCCTTTATATTCAGTTTGCCAATGCTGCCGCCCTGGATGGAAAGATTTGTGTTTGCAGAGCAGTTCTGTACATCCAGATTGTCAACGCTGCCGCCCTTCAGCGCAACGACAGCGCCGCCGGTCATCTCCAGATGGCCGACATAACCGCTCTCCAGCGTAAAGCTCCCGCCCTGACTCCCATCAAGGAGGATATTCGTAATCTGACCGCGCTCCGTGCCGTCGGTAACCGTCAAATGCATATTGTTAGTGGGCTTGAATGCACTATCATCTTTAACCGACATCCTATGTCCGTTCAGGTCAAGCGTATTGCCGTTCGGGCGATAACCAACGCTCCACGTAGCATCTGCCGCTTCAGCTTTATAATCTGTATACAGCTTTAATATACCGTTAGCCTTCTCATCTTCGGCATCGCCCAGCCAAGCTTTGAAGGCATCTTTCCATTGGTCAGCGGTATAGAGATTGCCATCCACCGAGGCTACGAATTTGCCGCTCTTGCCGCAGTATTCGCACGTCGCTACGCCATCTTCACCCGGTTTCATGTTCGGATGCAGGCATTTTACGACCTTGACATTGTAGATAGACGCGCCCCGAAGTGTCGTTTCGTACTTCACATACGACCCATCTTCATTCTGGTACGCATAGCCATCTGCAAGCAGTTCGCCAAGCTTAACCGGCTGGTTGTTCGCTGCCCAAATCTCATTAAAGCTGCCGCCGCTCAGTTTGGTCTTTTTCAGTTCGCCAAGTTGATTATTCCCGAACGTCAGATTTCCGATCGTACCTGCCTTCGGCCCTACGATCACTGCGGCTTCCCGCGTTTCTGCTTCATAGTCCGAGCTATCCGATATATTGATCGAGCTGATCGTACCGCCTTCCCACTCGCTCAGATCCAGCGTAGCCTTCGGGGAAACACCGCTGTAGCCGCCCATCCCCTCTAAACTTTCGTGACCGCCTTCTCCGATGATTTTCAATGTGCAGGATGTAGGATTGTTATTGTCCCCAATATCAATCCAGCCACCGGTGATCGTATGCCCGTTCAGATTCAGCGTAACAATTTTATCATCTCCGGTAATCTCCGCTCTGGATTGAGGAGTCACGCCCCATTTAATATCCGCCAGCAGCTTGACAGTTGTGCCATTCTCTGCCGCCTTCATCGCCGCCTTAAAGTCTGTGCCATAGGTCTTTGTGCCGTCGCTCGCCGTGCTCTCCACGAGCATCTGCTTTCCGCAATCACTGCAAGTCCATACGCTTTCCTGCCCTCCCGATCCGTTCGATACGGTACTATGCGGGCACTCGCTCTGGCAAATCGAACACTTGCCGGTAGTGCTATCATATTCATGATTTTCGGACTTGCCGCACGCGCAGCTGTGGAGATGTGGATACTGGCTATCCAACTTCCATTCATGCTCATGCTTCACGATGGTAACGTTGTCCGAACATGTGTAAGCTCTGGTATTTGCATACTCTTTTTCTTTGCCTTCTGCAAGGCTGTCTGTTTTAACACAAGCATAACCCTCTGCCAACAGGTCAGACACCTTTGCGTAGCTCGACCCCTGGACCGATAACTGTTTCCCGTTCACCGTCTGACTGCCGTAGTCTACTTTGAACGCGCCTTGGGTCAGCCCCTTTGTCAGTTCTGCTCTCCCTGTAATCGTCAGGCCGCCATTCAAATCCAAATCGCCGTTAAATTCCAATTCGCCGCCCTCGGCATAAACCGCAGGCTCGCACGGTCTTGTATTTTTAGGGACGCCGCCCAAGCCGCCCGTGGCCGTCAGCTTGCCGTTAAAAATCAGCTTGCCGTCCGTAACCTTGACCGCAGGAGCAATCGCAGGGTTAGTCAAAGTACTACTGCCTTCGTTTTCTGCGGCTGTTGCGGTCACATCTTTCTCAAATTTCACCGTGCCGCCCTTGACAAGAATCGCAGGTGCAGCGGACAAATTCTGCGCACTGCCGGTTACATTCAAAGTATCCTCAAAAATCAACTCGCCGCCCATAACCTCGATTGCGGGTGCGACCACTTCTTGGCTTGTGGCTGTCTGGCTGATGGTTGCCGCGCCTGTGATTTTCAGCGTGCCCGCCTCAACCGTGATAACGGGAGCGCCCTCATTTTCCAAGGTATAGCCATTCATATTCAATGTAAGCGTTTTACCCGGATAGTCGAATACAATGGCGTCGCGGATTTCCGTATTACCACTCTTAGCGGAATGCAGCTCCGCGGAGATTGTATCGCCGTTAGCAAATGCATCCAAGGCATCCTGCACCGATTCGAAAATATAGTCGTAGTCACCTGCGGCTACAGGCATAAAGCCGCACTTCACACATTCGCCTGTTTTTATATTATCCCAAACGTGCTGTTCTTCCGAGCCGCTTTGATAGCCGCAGATTGCGCATCCCGCAATGTGCATCTGGTTGTTCTTCGACAGCAGGTAGCCTGTGTCGTGCGGGATCAGATTGCCAAACAGATTCCCGCAGGGGCATTCCTTACGATGTCCCTCGACTCCGGCCGACACAGTTCTTTCATAGCCATCGCTTCCGCAATCCGCTATTTTCGGTGAACTGCCCGTATTAAAGCCGCACTGCGCACAGCTCTTTATATGCTTCGTACTGCCGGAGGGCATATAAGCAGCATGGTCATGCCCGCAGTACTCAAGCACGAGGTTCCCTCCCGATATGGAGGAGTTCCCCCACTCCGAGGGTAATTTCGCCTCGCTGTCAAGAATGCCTTTGTGTATCGATTTTGTGCTGTACAACGTAATATGATCGCCAATAAGTTCCTTGGATATCCCGCTGATAACCGTCACCTTGCCGCTGTTGATACCCAGACGCGCATCATATGTACTTGCAGTCCGAATCGCCGCGCCATCACCATTAGAATTATTGATAATCAGCTCCCCGGTGTCGGCGCCGTTGTTCGATTGCCCGAAAATGTAAAACTTCCCGCCGCCGGTGTGGATCAGAGCGCCGTTGATCGTCAGCTTTGCGCCTTGACAAAGCACCAGACCGCCAGATTGCGAACCATCGACAGTCAAATCCCCATCGATGGTTACGGTGCCTTGAACCACATAGTATTGGCCGCTCAAAGTCGTCTCAGTTCCTGTGAGCAGGGGACCCGTTCGGCTGAAAGCGGTATACGGTATAATGTCACCATTTGCATTAACATCATCCGGGTAGATTGTTACATCCCCATCCAGGAGCGCGATCTGCCCGTTGAACCAGTTGAAGAGGTCCTCGAAGCGTTCCGCGCCGGTAATCTGCGCCTGCTGCTCCGCCGTCAGGGCCTCGTAGGCGTCATAGGCCGCCTGGGTGTCCATGTAGGCCGCGTCCAGCGCGCCGTCGTCCATGCCATCCAGCTCGTCCACAGCAGGCAGGGCGTCGATCAACGCCTGAACGGTGGCCACGGCCTGCTTTGCGGCAGAATCCTCCTGCTGTTCTTCCTGTTCCGCAGGCTGATTCTCCTGCTGTTCTTCCCCATTCGCCGGGTCTGCCGCTTTCTCCACGGCCGGGGGCGTCTGCGCCGTCCCCTCCGCCAGCGCCGCCGTGGGCAGGAGCGTCAGACACAGTACCAGCACCATGAACATACTCAATACTCGTTTTTTCATAAGATCCTCCTTTGAGATATATGTATAAGGTTTATATTCAGCCCGTTCAAGCACAGGCACAGCTTTTATAGATCATCCGGAATGAGCCGCAGCTTCTTCGCGGCTGTCCTGGCTTCCGCCCGGCGCTTCACGTCCAGCTTGTCGAGAATGTGGCTGACGTGGGTCTTCACCGTTGGCAGCTTCACGTCCATGATCTGCGCAATCTCAGCGTTGGACTTGTCCGCGCAGAGAAGATGGAGAATTTGCAGCTCCGTGGGCGTCAACTCCTCACCGGGGGCAAGGCGCTGGTTATGGAAAAGGCCGGCAGGGTCACTTCCTTGTTGGTGAGAAGCCGGAACACCGCCGGTATGATGGTGGTCAGTCCCTCTGCCCCTCTCTGTGGCAAAGAAATGTCCAGCCATGCAAGTCTTCCTCTTGCCTGCTTGCCTGCGGCATCCTGTTTCTCGCAGTGCTTTACATATTGTTTTCGTCTTTTTTTGCATATTTTTTATTCCCAATATATTATATACTAATATTTCAAGGTTGTAAATCAAACCGGCAACCACAAGGATTGCCGGTTTTTTCGTGTTCTCCTCGCCATGCAGCCAACAACGCCACAGGCGATTTTAACAAGCATTTATTTGATCCAGGTTCGTGCTCCATAACTACACTGTCTCAACGCACTCTTCGCCACAAGTGTCTTGCCGTCATAGACCAGCACGCGGGCTTTGTAGTAATATTTTCTGCCCTTCGTGCCCTTGGTGCTGATAAAGCTGTTCTTGCTGCTTGTCTTGAGCAGCTTGTAGCCTGCGGTCTTCTTCGTCGAGCGATAGAACTGGTACTTGACCGTATAGCCCAGCGACTTGATGTCGGAGATCATGGTCTTGCTGTTCTTGGCTGCGACCTGTACCTTGACGGATTTCTTGCTCGTCTTAGTGGTGGTCACTTTGAACTTCGCGCTCTGCATCAGTTCTTTGACGTGGGCGGCGTTCTGTTCTTTAATTAACCCCTCTGCTTCGTCTTTGTCGACGACTGCGAAGGTCGAGAAGTGGGGCGTCGTGAAGCGAATGTAATATTCTGCGCCGATCTTCACTACGCTGTGGTTCAGGATCTTGCAGAGGCCGTTGTCGTCGATGTAGATCACGAGGATGTCTTTGCCTTTGAGCTTATCCGGCATCGGCAGAATCACATAAGCCTTGCCGCCTTCAAATTGATGCAGGTGTTTTTCGCCAATCTTCGCGACAATCTCGAAGAGCGTGCCGTTCTTGCCGACGATCTTCTCCGCCGATTTCTGCGTTTCCTTGAGCCGGGTGTTTTCGCCCACCACGATGGTTACGGTGTCACCATTGGCTGCGCCTGCAATCGTTTCTAAGGTCTTGTTGTCGAGAACCACTTCGCCGTTATCTGTCTTGATGACAAGGTCGGCGTTCGTGTCCTTGGCGATCGCGTTGACGATCGCCTTTGGCAGCTCGACTTCGGTTGCTTTCACGCTGTCCGCCGCGCTTGCGCCTGCGCCGCTGCCGTTGTTGTTTGTCTCGTTAGACTTCACAGTGATCTCAATCGTGTCAGACTTATTGGAAACCGCCTGATCGAGCAGTTTATCGCCGAGGTCTTTGGAGACGCTGGCTGTGGTCTTGGAAACATCCTGTCCCTGCTCGTTCTTGGTCGTTTCGGTCGTCGTATTCTTGACGGTCGTCTTGGTTGTTATAGTTGTGTCGGTTTCCGCACCCGGCTTGGAGGTCGTATTGTCCTTCGTGTCTTCTTTGACTGTGATGACATCCGCATCAGCCGGTGTCGGAGCCGGTGTCACCACGCCGCCACCGCCGGATGCTCCGCCGCCGCCGGAAGGCCGATCGGAAACGGTCACAGTCAAACTTTGTTCTGCCACATCTGCGTACTCTGCGTTTCCCTGAACCTTATACCAAACGGTGTATTTCCCCACGTTTTTCGCTGTGGGGATCTGCTCGCTCCACTCAGAATTGTCAAGCCGGTAGAGCATCGTGCCGCCAGTGGTCTTGCCTGCTGTAACCAGCGCCTGTTCTGTACCATTGTAGGTCAGGGCGTTTGCCGTAGGTGCCGTAACAGTAGGGAGAAGCTTGTCGGTCGCATTGACATTGACGGTCAGCGTGATGTCCGCATAGTTTGTGCTCTTGATTACCACGGTCACTGTGCCCACAGGGCCGGTGGTTTTCACGTCATTTTTCTGAATCGGCAGGATCAGCTTGCCGTTTTCCACCTTCGCGCCGCCGGTGTAGTAGCGGCCATCCAGTTTGATTTCGCTGATCTCATAGGTGGGCGCACCATACTCTTTGGGCGTTTCCAGCGGGGGCAGAGTGGGGAGCGTCACAGTGTAGGTCTTTTCGTGGCCGTTTACAATGTCGAGCCCAGTTTTCTTGGTGAAGTCAGGCGCAGCGGCCTTGGTGATGCTGCCAGTGGTCATGAAGCTGCTCTGCTCCAGGGCATAATTCTTCGCGGTCTGCCCCATCAGGGTCACTGTGGCAGTGATGTTCTTGCCGTTGCCCACACTGGCATCGTCAAAGCTGGCTGTCACGGTGTAGTCTGTGCCTCGGTTCAAGGTCACGTTGTCGAAGATCACGCTGGTGGTTTTCACGGTTGTCGTGCCGTCGTAGATCTTGTCCGCACACGCTACCTTGGTGATCGTCAGCGGTTTCCTTCCAATCCTGACCGTCACGCTGGCGGGTGCGGTATCGTTGTGGTTTTCATCGCCAATCACCCGATACCACACGGTATACGTTCCGGCATCGGTGCCGGTAGGGATGTCCTGGCTGTATGTACCGTTCTCGGTCAGGCTGTACTGCATAGTGCCATAGTCCGTCACGCTGCCTGCGGTAATGAGCGCCTGCTCCTGGCCGGTATAGGTCAGGTTTTCCTGCGCTGTGGGAGGCGTGATGCGGTTTGCGCCGATGCTGGCCTTTTGTACCGTCACAGCAATATCCTCGCTCATCTTCTCGTAGCCGTCACAAGTGGCGGAAAAGCGGAAGGTATGATTGCCTGCGGACAGCTTTAGTGCAGAAAGATCAAATTGATTCTTTGTTGTCGCACTGCCAACTGCTTTCTCGTTGCCGTCCTCCACCTTGTACCACTGGAAGCTTACAGCGCCTGTGCCGGTTTCCTTCGCTACCTTGACAAGAAGCGTCCCCGTACCGCCATAAGTCATGCTCATCTCGGTGGGATAGTCCATGCTCTTGATGGGGATCTTGGCCATAGAAACGTTGGTCAGCTCCGTACCGCTAGGGTCGCTGATCCAGGTACTACCTCTCTTAAACGCGTAGCCCTCCGGCAGCAGAGATGCCAGCGTGACATCTCCGGTGACGGTCAGCTTTGCCGCCGTCTTACCGTTCAGATTCAGCTTGAGCGGGCTGCTGATGGTGATCTCGCCTGCATCTGCCAGTAGCTTCACTGTACCGCCGTTGGCTGCGGCGATGGCCGTGTCTGCCGCCCGATGGTAGGAAATGCTGCCGTCCGTCTTTGTTACCTCAGCGGCATAGCCGCAGTAGGGGCAGACATTCCCGCCGGAATGCTCATCCGGGTGGCTACACTTCACAACAGTTACGGCAGTATTCTCATTCATCTCCGACAGTTTGACCAATGCGCCGTCTTGCTTCCGATAGGCATAGCCCTCTGCCAGCAGGGACTGGTAATCTGGGTTCTTCGGGATTTTGATGCTGTTAAAGGAGCCGCCGGACAGGGTCACACGAATATTGCTATTATATCCCAATTTCAGCTGATCCGCGTTGCCGCCGGACATGCTCAGCGTTCCCTCCGTGTAGATGCCGCCGGTAAACATGCCGCTCGTTACCACAGCTTCGTTCCCGGTAAGGAAGAAAAGCCCAAATCCACGGACGCCAGTTCCGCCGCCTACGCTTCCCTCCAGGGTGACATTGTCCAGCGTCAGCTTTGCGCCTGTGTGGTCAAATTTTCCAACTTCCACCGCATTAGCGGACTTGGAGACACAGGTGCTTTGCACCTTGCCGTTTGTTATGGCTACATTGGAGCCGAGGATGCAAAGAAGCGCCTCCTCACGGGATTTGCTCAGGGTGAATCCATTTAAGTTCAGTATAATGTTTTTGCTGATTTCGATAGGCACTGCGTTCTCGATCTCCAAAGGCCCCCGCAGCGTGATCGTGTCACCGTCCTGCGCGGCATTCAGCGCGTTTTCCAGACTGGTGTATCGTGTGCCGCCGGTTTCAAATGCCTCCACCAGCGCTTTGCAGAAGGTGCAGTAACCATCCTTGTCCACCTTGCCCACATGGTCGCAGCTTCTGCCGCAGGCACATTTGCCGTTCTGATATTGGCAGGTATGCGCGACCACTTTGACGCTTCTACTCTTGATGCTTACTTCGGAAACATTCAAAATTTCACTGTCATCAGTGTCTGCAAAGGCATATCCCTCCGCCAGCAGAGCCAGAGCCTCTGCACCAACTTCTACATCGATTCCCTCTTGGAACGTGCCGCCCTGGAGCTGGGTTTTCCCGTGGAACCTCACCCGTCGCTCAAACACGCAGCTGCCCTTTACCGTCAGGGTAAACTCGTGAGAAAAGACCTTCTGGTTTGTTGTAACGCTGTCTAATATCAATACCGTGGGGGCGTTGGTGTTAATGTCATTTATCGTGCCGTTTTTGATGGTAACGCTCTTGTACGGGAAATTTTGCAGATCCAGCGCCTTGACCCTGTGGCCCTGCAGGTCCAGCGTAACGTCCCTTTTGTCCGCCGTATCGCCGTTCCCCGCTTTCAAGGTTGCGTCAGTATCCCGCACAAAATAAGCGGTTCCGCCGGAGAACAGAATGAACCCAACCTCAGGGTTATCGCCTTCAAACGTATAGGGGATACCGTTGCGAATAAAGAGCACATCCTTGCTGCACGGTTCGCCGCACTGTTGGCATTTGCCCTCGTTGGTGTATTTTGCATGGGTGCAGGTGTTAATGGTAACGGTGACAGTTTTTGTATCTACGGTATAGTTATTATAGGACAGCTTGCAGTAGACCTGGCCGCTGTACTCCCAGTCCTTGCCCGCCACTGGGGTCAGGTTGGATTGGGTCAGGACGATTTTACTATAACGGACGCTGCTTGTGCCCTGACATTCTTTTCCGTTCACATACCACTGATAGGTGATTTTACCGGACTGACCGCTTTCCAGAGAGGCTTTGACATCGACAACCGCTACACTTTCCCCATCTAATTTCTCATATACGACCTCCGGCTGCTGGTTTATGGTAATGGGGTTTTTGGGCGCGGCGGCGACGGTGACCGTTGCGGTGGCGGTCGCCTTGTTCGGAGCGTATCCTGCTTCGCTGTTTGCGGTCAGCTTCAGCTTATAGCGACCCTCCTTGACGTTGTTGTCGGCGGTAACGGTGACGGTCGCGCCGTCAGCGGATTTTTCCGCCGTCAGACCGGTGGGTTGGCCCTCCAATTCCACGTTCAGGGTATCCATCTTGACCTTGCTGCCGGTCACGGAGAAGGTCGCCGTCTGACGGCCCAAGCTTTCCTGCAGGGTTCCCTGCTGCGCGCCGACAATCAGGCTTGCGCGGGGTGCCATCTTGGCGATGTAGATGGTCTTGACGTCCTCGTCTCTTTTCGTATCGTCCGCTGTGCCGACCGACATATCGTCTGTGTTTGCATTCTGACTTTCCGAATATAGAATGGTCAGGTTGCTGTTGATGTTTCGGGCCGTTCCATACTGACTATTCGAAATCGCACCATATTTTCCGGTGGCGTAAAGGGTTCCTCCGTTCATGGTCAGGGATGCAGTGACAATACCCCAATTTGAATTTAGATTCAGATTTCCACCCTCAATCACGATGGTTTTAGCGCTCAAGCCGTTCCGACCGCCGTTGGTGGTTATCTTTGCCCCGTCTTTTATGGTAAGCGTCCCGCCGGCGGTGTCGCTCCAACTGCCGTCCTCAATACCACCTTTCCCTTTAGGAACATTGACCGTCAGACTGCCGTTTCCCTGAATGGTCAGATTGGCGGAATACATATCCAGAGCGGCGGTATATGCGGTATCGGTAATCGTAATGGTATTCTCGCCTTTCAGCGTGATTGTTGTGTCGCCCTTCACCGTCACCGGGGTAGTTATGGTCCGGTTCTCCCAGGTAACATTGCCGGAGATGGTTTCATGGTCTGCCGCAGCTGCCATCAGGGGCGTTGCCTGCTCTGTTCCCTTGCAGGCAGAGAGGTCTGCATCTTCCGCAGCGCAGACCGGACAGTCGGGATTGACCGCCCCCTGCTCACAGTGGGTCTCGCAGACGCACTCCACCGGAGCATTCCCGGACACGCCGGACACATCAGCTTCCACCGCAAATGCCGGAACGCCCGACATTGTAACCATCATTGCCGCCGCCAGTAAACATGCGGCCGGCCGTTTCCATTTCCATTTCCATTTCATTTTATTCATCCTCCTCACGTTGTTCGTTCCTTCTCGT
>ERZ809296.1790-NODE-1790-length-23349-cov-43.697647_pt1 | contig 23349 bp, 19 predicted proteins | sample MGYA00520511_ERZ809296 | MGnify/ENA primary metagenome ERZ809296 (study PRJEB31576, sample SAMEA3212662) | Homo sapiens | biome: human-gut; feature: human gut; material: fecal | place: Sweden | collected 2012 ... | reverse complement strand
GAGCACCTGCCTTTTAAGCAGGGTGTCCGGGGTTCGAATCCCCGACGAGGCACCAAAAAAGAGAGACAGCTTTTGAGCTGTCTCTTTTCATTTGCTCTTTCCCGGGGCCGTACGAATTGACGCGCTCTGAAAATCATGGTAAAATTCTCTTATCAATACTCAGGAGGAATGCCGTATGAAACGCTGCAAGTTTTTGACTCTTATGCTCGCCTTGCTTTTGCTGCTGCAGAGCTCCGCGCTGGCGGCGGACAAGGGCAAAACCGTCACTGTCACGCTCCCGACGTTTGCCGTTACGCTCAACGATACCAAGATCGACAGCGCGCACAGCGAATATCCGCTGATCGTCTACCGCGATATTACGTATTTCCCCATGACCTACCACGCCTCGCGCTTCCTGCACCTCAAGAGCAACTGGTATCAGACCGAGCCCAAGGGCACGCTGTTTGTCGGCTACAGCGACGCGAGCGAGGACACGTGGACCGACACGCCTGCGACCAGTAAAAATACCGTGACCGCCAAGGCGACCGTCGCTGACTATCAGATCGCCGTCAACACGGTGGACAAGGGCAAATGCCTCGACAATTCCGCCGAGCCGTACCCGCTGCTTAACTTCCGCGGCGTGACCTATTTCCCGCTCACGTGGCGCTTTGCCGTGGAGGAGTTTGGCTGGGAGTATCACTTTGACGCCAAAAGCGGCCTGAGCATCCGTTCGGCCGAGCAGTTCCGGCCCGAGCTCGAGGACGCGCTGCTTGCAAGCTCCGCGCCGTCTGCCGCGCTGGTGCAGAAGACGTATTTTTACGGCGCGGACAAGTCTGAGTACGCGGGCGTTCCCTATTCCAATCTGGCCGGTGCGACCTTCGTCTACCGCAGAAGCGGCGAGGCGGCGGTGACGATCAAGGCACAAGAGCTCTTTTCTGACGGCGAATACTACTTTGACTGTCAGGACAGCGAGAACGCGCCCGTGCTCAGCGGCGGTGTGCTGACGCTCTCCGCCCGCCGGACGGACAGTGCCGGTCAGGCGACCGTCACGCTCAAGATCGACCTGCGCAGCGGAACGCTGCTGCCGTAATTTACCCCTAAGGAGAAGCGCATTGAACATCACGACCATTTTATTCGACCTGGACGGAACGCTGCTGCCGATGGATCAGGAGGCGTTCACGACCGGATACTTTAAGTTCCTCGCCAAAAAGCTCGCGCCCTACGGCTACGAGCCCAAATCCCTCGTCGACGCCATTTGGGCGGGCACGGCGGCCATGGTCAAAAACGACGGCAGCTGCACGAACGAGCAGGCCTTCTGGAAGAAGTTCGCGGCGATCTACGGCGAGGAAAAGTGCCAAAGCGACCAGGGTCTTTTCGAGGATTTCTACGCCAATGAGTTCAACGCCGCGCGCGACATCTGCGGCTTTAATCCCGCGTCGGCGGAGACGGTCCATAAGCTCAAAGAGTGCGGCTACCGCGTTGCGCTGGCGACGAATCCGATCTTTCCCCACATGGCGACGGAGAACCGCATCCGCTGGGCGGGCCTTGTGCCGGAGGATTTTGAAATTTACACGACCTACGAGGCCTCGACCTTCTGCAAGCCGAATCCTGCCTACTACCTCGAGGTCGCGCGCACGCTCGGCGTCAAGCCGGAGGAGTGCCTGATGGTCGGCAACGACGCGACCGAGGACATGGCTGCACGCGAGGTCGGGATGGATGTCTTTCTTTTGACCGACTGTCTCATCAACGCGAAAAACCGCGACCTAAACGCCTATCCCCGCGGCGATTTTGCCGCGCTGAACGCTTACATTGACGCACTGCAATAAAAAACTGCCGCCCAAACGGGCGGCAGTTTTTACTTTTCAAACACTACTTTCTGCTTTTCCCGTTCTGCGCGGTGACGAGGCGGAAGATCGTGGACACCAGCAGGATCGCCACGGCGATGCTGCCCGCGACGCCCGCGGTCTCAAGTCCTTTGTGCACCGCGGCCTGCACATCGCCGCCCAGACCGAGGCTCATCGTGTAGTAAATGCCCGCGCCCGGCACAAGCGGCAGGAGCGAGATGACGAGGTACGACGTGACGGGGTATTTGCGCGAGCGCGCCATAAGCTCAGAATACAGCGCCGAAACGACGGCGGCGAAGAAATTCATGCTGTAAATGCTCATGCCCAGATCACGGCAGAGCAGGTACGTCATCCATGTGAACACGCCGCCGAGCGCGCAGAGAATGCTGCCCCAGTCGTGCACATTGAAGAGGATGAAAAAGCCCGTACAGGCGACGAAGATCATCACGGCCTGTGCCCAGGCGGGATAGCTCGCTGAGCCGGACGCGACCGTCAGCCCGTATACGCCGGACGTGACGCGCCATGCCGCCGCCGTGCCGAGCGCGATGGCGAACGCCGAGAGAAGCACCTGCACGATGCGGTTGATGCCGGAGTTCGTATCGCCGTAAATGATGTCGCGCATGGAGGTCGTGATGAGAAGACCGGGGACCAAGATCATTAAGGTGCCGATGATGACAAAGTCGATATAGTCGACCAGATGGAAGCCCGCGGCGAGATACGCCGGCACCGCCATGGCGAACGCCTCGACGATGGTGCTGAAAAACGGGTTCGTCTCGCGCCTGTCCATCTGGCGCGAGACAAAGCCGATGATGAGGCCGAGAAGGCCCGCGAACAGGCTGTCGCGCAGCGTGCCGCCAAACACCGGGCAAAAGCCCGCCGCGGCGCAGAAATTGCCCAGGTAATAAACGGGCACCGAGTAGTGCCGCCGCCCCTTGAGCGTTTCGTCGAGCCACTGCGCGGCGACGCTCGGGTCAGGCGTTTCGGCGCAGATGCGGCGCGAGAGCGCGTTGAGCTTTTCCACCGACTCGAGGTCATTGCCGTGAAAGCCGACGCGCTTCATCACCATCAAAGGCTTGCCGTTGGCCGCCTCGAGGCTGACCATCACGCAGTTGGGGATGGAAAAGGCCTCGCATTCAATGCCGTAGGCGCCGATGATGCGGCGTATCGTCTCTTCGACGCGGAACGTCTCCGCCCCGCTGAGCGCCAGATGATAGCCGACGCGCGCGGCCAGATCGGTCAAAAGGTAATAATCCATAAAAAATCCTCATATTTTTGGGAAATTTGCCGTCAGCGGGCCTTATATTACAGCGAAACGACCGTCCTGTCAATGCTGACAGGGCGGTCACGCAAAAAACATTTGCCATTTTGCCGCGGCGGCACTATACTGATGCTCGGTCAAGCGGAAAACAGAAAGAAATGAGAGAGATCATGGGAACTACAGTCAAAAAGCATGAGATCGACATGCTGCACGGCTCCATCTGGAATAAGCTGCCGCTCTTTGCCCTGCCGGTCGCAGCCACGGCGATCTTGGAGCAGCTCTTCCACGCCTCGGACGTTGCCATCGTCGGCAACTTCACGGGCGATGCGCGCACAGTCGCCGTCGCGGCGGTGGGCGCAAACGGCCCGATCATCGGCCTCATCGTCAACCTTTTCATCGGCATCGCGCTCGGCGCGAACGTCGTCATCGCGAACGCCATCGGCTGCCGCGACGACAATGCCGTCAAGCGCGCGGTGCACACGGCCATCGTGTTTGCCGTGTGCGGCGGCGCGGCGGTCGCGCTGCTCGGTCAGCTCATCGCCTCGCCGCTTTTGAGTATTCTCAATGTGCCGGAGGACGTGTTCCCCTATGCGCTTTTGTATCTGCGCATTTATCTTCTCGGCATGCCGGTGATATTGCTCTACAACTTTGAAGCCGCGATCTTCCGCAGCATCGGCGACACAAAGGTGCCGCTCGCGGCACTTGCGGTCTCCGGTGTGCTGAACGTGCTGCTGAACCTCTTTTTCGTCATTGTGCTGCATATGACGGTCAACGGCGTCGCCATCGCCACGGTGGCGGCCAACGCCGTGAGCGCGGCACTGCTCTACGTCCGCCTGACGCGCACGGATAAATGCGTGCGCGTGGAGCGCAAAGCGCTGCGCATCGACGGCGCGAGCTTGAAGCGCATTTTGAGCATCGGCCTTCCCGCGGGCGTGCAGAGCGCGGTGTTCTCGTTCGCCAACATCGTCATCCAGTCGGCCATCAACACCCTCGGCACGGTGGCGATCGCGGCGTCGAGCGCGGCGTTCAATGTGGAAATTCTCGCCTACGACGTGCTCAACTCGTTTTCGCAGGCCTGCACGACCTTTGTCGGCCAGAACTACGGCGCAGGGCAGATCAAGCGCTGCAAGAAGACGATGCAGCTCAGCTTTTTGGAGGGAGCCATCGCGACATTTGTCTCGGTCGTTGTCCTGCTGCTGAGCGCAAGGTCGCTGCTCGCCATTTTCAACAGCGATCCCGAGGTCATTGCCATCGGCTATATTCGCCTTGCGACGATCCTGCCGGCGTATGTTTTCTGCCTGATCTACGAAATACTCTCCGGGTATCTGCGCGGCTTCGGCATTTCGCTCGCGCCCGCACTTTTGACGATGCTCGGCGTGTGCGGTATCCGCATCGCGTGGGTCAAGTTCGTCTTCCCGACGAGCATGACGTTCCAGACCGTCATGTGGGTCTATCCCATCAGCCTTGGCGCGACGGCGGTGCTGATCCTCTGCGCCGTGCTGATCTACCGCCCGTCCAGACGCTTTGCAAGCCTTGAAACGGAAGAAGAGGACAAGTGAGGGATTCCCTCACTTGTCAAAATGCTCCCAGAAGGCGCGCACGGCGGCCTCGTACGCGCCGCGGCCCATATAGTAGCTCATCGCGTGGTCCGCGCCGGGCACGACGAGCAGCTTGCAGGGCGCGGCGCAGGCGTCGCGGTTTTCAAACGCCATTTTGAGCGGGACGAAGTGGTCGTCCTCGCCGTGAATGAGCAGGATCGGAACATCGGTATTTTTGAGCGCCTCGACGGTGGAGTAGCTGCCGGACGAGGCGTTCAGTCTCTTTTTGCACAGGCTGTCGGCGATGACGGTTGCTGCGCGGACAGGAAGATGCAGGTTCTTCCCCATCACGTGCTGCCAGATCGCACGCGGCGAGGTGTAGGCCGAGTCGGCGATCACGCCGTGCACCGCGGCGGGGAGAATATCGCCTGCGGCCATGAGCACCGTCGCCCCGCCGAGCGACACGCCCATAAGGTAAACGGGCAGGCCGGGGAAGCGTTCGGCTGCCCAGTTTGCCCAGTCGACGCAGTCGTAGCGCTCGGTCAGGCCGAAGCCGATGTAGTCGCCCTCGCTCTCGTTCTGCGCGCGCTGCTCCACATAGAGCACGCTGCACTGCTCGCGGCTTAAAAAGTCCGCGAGCAGGCCGAAATCGCGGTACCACGCTGAGCGCCAGCCGTGAAACGCGATCACAAGGCGCTTGGCCTTTTCGCATTCACGAAGATGGCCCACGAGCGTCAAGCCCTCGCGGTTTTCGAGCAGCACTGTCTCCGTTTCCGAAGACGCAAGCTTTTTCGCGGCGGCGCGCTGCGCCTCACGGTAGGGCTCGTCGCGCTTTTCGCCCGTGAGCTGGGCGCTGCCCTTATTTTTGAGCGCCTTGGGCGCTTCGCGCTTCATCGCGACGTCCATCAGCGTTCTCGTCACGCCGTAGGCCGCCGCGCCGTAGAGTGCCGCCGCAGCCGTGACGAATATAGCCGCCTTTGTCGCTTTTTTCATAACTGTGACCTCCTTGTATCCAAACTGTAAACTCTTATCTTGGGTACTGGACAGGGATATTTTCCCGTGTTATACTCCAAACTAATCTAAGTTCCGGGCGGTTTCGACCGCCCGTCTCTTCTTTCAGCGTAGCAAAAACTCCGGCTTTTTGCTACGTTCAGTTTTTCCCGTTTGTATGCACTTCCTGCCGGAAATTTCAATGATCGGAGGAACGCATTTTCATGAACGAAGTCAAGTCCCCGAAAAAGCCGCTGCTGTACTACTACTTTGTGGCGATGCTGCTTGTGATGCTCTTCAACTTCATCGCCATGCCGTGGATCTCTGAGCACCAGATCAAGGACGTCGACTACAACACTTTCGTCACCATGACAGAGCAGGGCGAGGTCGGCCGGGTCGAGATCCAGGAGCAGTCCAACCGCATTCTCTTCACCAGCAGCGATGAAAAGACCGTCTACAAGACGGCGATGGTGCCTGACGACGGTTTGGTGCAGCGCCTTTTGGACGCGGGCGTCTCCACCACGGGTGAGGAGATCGAGCAGACGTCCACGCTCGTCAGCATTCTCGCCTGGGTGCTGCCCATCATCATCTTTGTCGCGCTGGGACAGTATATGTCGCGCAAGATGATGGAGAAGATGGGCGGCGGAGGCAACTCCATGATGTTCAACATGGGCAAGTCCAACGCCAAGGTGTATGTCAAGTCCGCCGAGGGCATCAAGTTTGACGATGTCGCGGGCGAGGACGAGGCCAAGGAGAACCTCACCGAGGTCGTCAACTACCTGCACGACCCCAGCAAGTATCAGGAGATCGGCGCGTCGATGCCCAAGGGCATTCTGCTCGTCGGCCCTCCGGGAACCGGTAAAACGATGCTCGCCAAGGCGGTCGCCGGCGAGGCGAATGTGCCGTTCTTCTCGATGTCGGGCTCTGAATTTGTCGAAATGTTCGTCGGCATGGGCGCGAGCAAGGTGCGCGACCTCTTCAAGCAGGCCAAGGAGAAGGCCCCCTGCATCGTCTTCATCGACGAGATCGACGCCATCGGCCAGAAGCGCAGCGGCGGCCAGTACGGCGGCAACGACGAGCGCGAGCAGACCTTAAACCAGTTGCTCACCGAAATGGACGGCTTTGAGAGCAACAACGGCGTCATCATTCTCGCCGCCACGAACCGCCCCGAATCCCTTGACCCCGCGCTCACGCGCCCTGGCCGCTTCGACCGCCGCGTGCCCGTGGAGCTGCCCGATCTCAAGGGCCGCGAGGCCATTTTGCAGGTCCACGCGAAGAAGATCAAGGTCGCCGAGGACGTCGACTTCAACAAGATCGCGCGCATGGCCTCCGGCGCTTCCGGCGCGGAGCTTGCCAACATTGTGAACGAAGCGGCGCTGCGCGCCGTGCGCGACGGCCGCCGCTTTGCCACGCAGGCGGACTTAGAGGAAAGCATCGAGGTCGTCATCGCGGGCTATCAGAAGAAGAACGCCATCATGACCGACGAGGAGAAGAAGATCGTCGCCTACCATGAGATCGGCCACGCGCTCGTGGCGGCGATGCAGACGCACTCCGCCCCCGTGCAGAAGATCACCATTGTGCCGCGCACCTCGGGCGCGCTGGGCTACACGATGCAGATCGAAGAGGGCAACCATTACCTGATGAGCAAGGCCGAAATGGAAAACAAGATCGCAACGCTCACCGGCGGCCGCGCTGCGGAGGAGGTCGTGTTCCACTCCGTCACGACCGGCGCGTCGAACGATATCGAGCAGGCGACGAAGCTCGCCCGCGCGATGATCACGCGCTATGGCATGAGCGACGATTTCGACATGGTCGCGCTTGAGACGGTCAACAATCAGTACCTCGGCGGCGACGCGTCGCTCGCTTGCTCTGCCGAGACGCAGGCGAAGATCGACCAGCGCGTTGTGGAGCTGGTGAAAGCGCAGCACGAAAAGGCTGTGAACATCCTCACCGAGAACCGCGCGAAGCTCGATGAGCTGGCGCAGTACCTCTACGAGAAGGAGACCATCACGGGCGAAGAGTTCATGCACATCCTGAATGCGAAGTAAACTCCATAAATAGAAAGAAGGCACAGCCAAACGGCTGTGCCTTCTTTTTGCTTACAGGTTGCTTTCTTTTCGACCCGTGCGGCTGCGCAGGTAGTCGCCAAGGTTCGCGATGCAAAGGAGCGTCACGACCAGAAATGCGCCGGGGATGAGCAAGATCCACCACGCGTCGGTCATCAGCGCCTTTTCCGCGAGCGAGAGCATGCTGCCCCAGGTCACGACCTCGATGGGCAGGCCGAGGCCCATGAAGCTGAGCGTCGATTCGGCGATGATGGCGCTGCGCACATTCATCACCACCATGAAGAGGATGGACGAGAAGAAATTCGGCGCAAGGTGACTCCGCAGAATGTGGAAAAAACTGCCGCCCATGCACTTGGCCGCGATGACGTACTCGCTCGCGCGCAGCTGCCTGACCTCGGTGCGCACGACCTTGGCGATGCTCGTCCAGCTCGTGAGGCCGATGACGAGCGCGATGCTCCACGCGCTCGGCGTGCCGATGACTGCCTGCAGGAAGATGACAAGCAGCAGGTTCGGCACGCTGAGAAGAATTTCGGTCAGGCGCATCAGCAGCGCGTCGAGCCATTTGGGCGAGAGTCCGCTGACCGCGCCGAACAAAATGGCGAGCAGCGTCGAAATGAGGGTCGAGCCGACGCCGATGAACAGCGACAGCCGCCCGCCGTACCAGATCATCGAGAAGATGTCGCGCCCCATCGTGTCCGTGCCGAACAGGAACTCGCGGCACGGCGCAGTGGAGCAGTGAGCAAGGTCGAGATACGTCGGGTCCTTCGTCATGATAAGCTCGCAGAAAAGGCACGCGAGCACGATGAGCGATAAAATCATGGCGGAGGCGACAGGCTTGCCGCGCAGCGGGGGCCTGACCTTCATCGGTGCGGCCTCCGGCAGCGGTCGCGCGCCGACGATTTGGAAGCGGTCGTTCATGGCTGCGCCTCCGTTTCCCGCACGGTCTGCTCGGCGCGGATGCGCGGGTCGATCTGCTCGTTGATCGTCTGTGCGATGATGCTGCACAGAATGACGAGCGCGCCGGAGAGCAGGCTCAGCAGCATCAACAGGTTGTAGTCCTTGTAGCGCGCGCTTTCATAGGCCAGCGTGCCGAGGCCGGGGTAGGAAAAAACAGTCTCGACGATGTACGTCCCACCCAGCACATGGGGAACGGAGATGGCCATGATGCTTAAGTACGTCGGCATCGTGTTTCGAAGACAGTGGCGCAGCATCACAGTGCGGCGCGTCAGGCCCTTGGCTTTGGCGAGCAGCACATAGTCTGCGCGCATCTCGTCAAGAAGCCTGTTTCGGATCATGTAGGCATAGTACCACAGGTGCCCGAGCACCACGACCGCAAGCGGCAGGATGAGGTGCGCGGCGCGGTCGGCGATGTTATTTTGCTGCCCGATGGAGTAGGCCCCGGAGCTCGGCAGCACGCGCAGCTCGATGGCGAAGATCAGAATGAGCAGCAGCGACAGCCAGAATTCCGGAATGCAGCTCGTGATGGTGCCGAGCTTGCAGACCGCGCGGTCGAAAATCGTTCCCTCCCGCCACGCGCAGAGCATCCCGAGCAGCAGCGAGAGCGTGAAAATGAGCACAAAGCCGACGCCGCCGAGAAGGAGTGTGTTGCCCGCGCGGCTCGCGATGACCTCGCCCGCGGGCATTTTGTACTTATACGAGATGCCGAAATCCCCGCGCAGGGCATTCTGCGCCCAGCGGACATACTGCGTGAAGATAGGCTCGTCGAGGCCGAGCTTTTCGCCTGCGCACGCTCCTGCGGCGTCAGCTTCTCTGCACGGTTACCGTAGTAGGAGACGAGCGGGTCGCCCGGGGCGAGGCGTGAGACATAGAACACCGCGAGCGACAGAACAAGAACGCTCAGAAGAAACGCCAGCACCTTTTTGCCGAAATACAGGATTTTCGATAGCTTTTTCATTGCGTGCCCCCTTCCCGCAAAACGAAATGCTCCGGCTCGACCTCGACAAGCTCGCTGGTCAGCGGGAACTGCCCGGGCGAGAAGTCCGGCAATACGCGGTTTCGTTCGATGCGCGGGTCAGGAACCGGCATAGCCGCGAGCAGCGCCTTGGTATAAGGGTGGAGCGGATGGTCGTAAAGCGCGCGCACGGGCGCGACCTCGACGAGCCTACCGTGATACAGCACGCCGACGCGGTCGCAGAGGAATTCCACCATCGCAAGGTCATGCGCGATGAAGAGGAATGAAAAGCCGTGCTCGCGCTGCAAATGGCGAAACAGGTTGACGATCTGTGCCTGAATGGACACATCCAGCGACGCGATCGGCTCGTCCGCCACCAAAAGCTCCGGCTCCATGCACAGCGCCCGTGCGATGGCGACGCGCTGGCGCTGCCCACCGGAGAGCTCGGACGGATACTTATCGAGATACGTTTTGTCGAGGCCGACGTAGTACATCTGGAACTCGGCCTCCTTGCGGTATGTGCCGCGCGGCGGGGCGATGTGGTGGATGCGCATGGGCTCGGTGATACTATCGCAGACTGTCATGCGCGGGTCGAGGCTCGAGGCAGAGTCCTGAAAGATCATCTGGCGTGTGGTTTGCAGCATTTTTTTGTTCGCGCGGCAGGCGGCCCTGTCGCAGAGGTCGACGCCATTGTAAAAGATATGCCCGCCGCTCGGCTGCAAGATGCCCATCGCGCAGCGCGCGGCCGTCGACTTGCCCGAGCCCGACTCGCCGACAAGGCCGAAAATCTCCCCGCGGTGAATCTGAAACGAGATGTCGTCCAGCGCCTTGACGGAGACCTGCTTCGTCAGCGGGAAGACGTGGCTCACGTGCTGCACATCGAGCAGAATGTCATGTTTTGTCATCGCGCACCTCCCACCGGCGGCGTGATCTTCGGCGCGCGCTCGTCGAGCAGCCACGTTGCGGCATAGTGCGTGTCGCTGGCGCGGAACATCGGCGGCGCTTCCTCGTAGTCGATGGCGAGGGCGTATTCGTTGCGGGGGGCGAAGGCGTCGCCTTGCGGCGGGTCAATGAGCGTCGGCGGCATGCCGGGGATGCTCGGCAGCGTCTCCTTTCCGCGCGAGAGCGCGGGCAGCGAGCGCAGCAGCCCCCACGTATAGGGGTGGCGCGGGTCGTAGAAGATATCCTCCGCCGTGCCGATTTCAACGATCTTGCCCGCGTACATCACGGCCACGCGGTCGGCGACGCGCGCGACGACGCCGAGATCGTGCGTGACAAACACCGTCGCCGTGCTGAGCTTTCGCTGCACGTCGCGCAGCAGATCTAAGATCTGCGCTTGAATGGTCACATCCAGCGCGGTCGTCGGCTCGTCGGCAAATAAAATGCGCGGGTTCCCCGCGAGCGCAATGGCCAGCACCACGCGCTGGCGCATCCCACCGGAAAAGTTGTGGGGATAGAGTGCCATGCGCTCTTGCGCGCGGTCGATGCCGACAAGCTCAAGCAGTTCGATCACGCGCGCTCTTACGGCGCTCTTTTCGAGCTTTGGCCTGTGCGCAAGCACTGCTTCGGCGATTTGTGCGCCGATCGTCATCGTCGGATCAAGCGCGGTCATCGGGTCCTGGAACACCATGGAAAAGAGCGAACCGCGCAGCGCCGTCATCTTGCGCTCGCGATAAGCCGTAATGTCCGTGCCGTCTGCGATGATTTTGCCGGACTTGATTTTTGCCGTCTGCGGCAGAAGGCGCAGGATGCTCTTGCACAGTACGCTCTTGCCGCAGCCCGATTCGCCGACGATGGCGAGCACCTCGCCCGCTTTCAGCGAAAAGCTCACGTCGCGCACCGCCTGCACCTCGCCCGCGGGGGTGAAAAAGCTGACGGAAAGGTGCTCGACGTTCAATAGATCTGCCATGAAAAATGTCCTCTTTATGCAAGACAAAGGGGCTGAAGCCAGCCCCTCGTCAAAGATGTCAACGGCGTTTACTCGCCAATCGTCCAGTCCTGAATGTTCCAGAAAATGCCGACGCCGTGGTGGCCGAGCACCGTGTCCGCATCGATGCCGTGGATGGTGGATTTGGCGACGTAGTTCGCGTCGATGTAGCAGATGAAGGCGTAGGCCGGATCGTCCGCAAGCGCGTGCAGGAATTTGCCGTAATACTCTTTGCGGACGGCGTCGTCGCTGCTCTGGCGCGCGAGCGTCAGATATTCGTCCACCAGCGCGTTCGAGTAGCCCGAGTAGTTCGCGCCCTTGTCCTTGCCGAAGACCTTGTAGGTGTGGTCGTCGGCGTCAAACGGGCTGCCCCAGCCGATGAGACACGCCATCTGGCCGCTCCAGTCCATCTGCGCGGGGATGTCCACCGTGCAGTGGATGCCGACCTCACGGAGCTGCTGCGCCGCGGCCTGCGCGATGTCGATGCGGTCCTGCTCGCCGGACATCACGCTGATGACAAAACCGATCTCCTCGCCGTTTCGCTCGTAGTAGCCGCTATCGCCCATCGTGCAGCCGACGGATTCAAGAATTTCTTTCGCTTTTGCGGGATCGTAGTCGTAGTGGTTCACGGTCTCGTCGTTGTAGACATTGCGCTGGAGCGGGCTGTGCGCCGCCATGCCCTGCCCGAGCAGCACCGAATCGACAATGGTCTGACGGTCGATGGCGTAGCAGACGGCGGGGATGATGTCGCGGTTTTCCGTCCAGTAGGGGTTGTTGAAGTTGAAGAGAATGCCGCGGTAGTCCGCGGTGGTCATGTCATAGCAAGTGTAGCCGTCCTTGCCCGCAAAGTTCTGCGCGTTTTTCGGGTCGAGCAGCGCAAGGTCGATCTCACCGGACTCGAGCTGCATCGCCTGCGCGTTGTCGTCGGGTACGATCTTGAAGATGACGCGCTCGATGTTCGGCGCGCCCAGGAAGTAGTCCTCGTTGCGCACGAGCACGATGGACTGCCCGGCGTCCCAGCTTTCGAGCTTGTAGGGACCGGTGCCGACGGGGGCACGGAAGAAAGCGGATTCCTGCATATCCTCGCCCTCGAGCAGATGCTGCGGCAGGACCGCCATCGTCATGTACTCCAGAAATGCGGCGTTCGGCTCAGCGAGGCGGAACGAGACGGTGTGGTCGTCGAGCACGGTGATCTCCTGCACGTCCTCGTAATTCGGCGCGTTTTCCGAGCCGTTGTCGGGGTCCATGATGGCTTCGATCGTGAATTTGACGTCCTGCGCCGTGAACGGCTCGCCGTCGTGCCACTTCACCCCCTCGCGCAGGTAGAAAGTATAGGTGCAGTTTGCCTCGTCATAGTCCCAGCGCTCGGCGAGGGCGGGAACGATCTGGTCATTGCCGTCGTGCGCGGTCAGGCCGTTGAAGAGCAGCAGGTTGATCTCGCAGTGCTCGTCCATCGCGGGATCGATGCGTGTGTAGTCGGCAGAGCCGTAGACGAGCGTGGACGGCGCGTCGTCGGTCGAATCGCCGCTGCTCTGCCCGCAGGCGGCGAGGGAGAAGAGCATCGCGAGGGACAGCAGAAGAGTCAGCGCTTTTTTCATGGAAAAACTCCTTTTCGGGGAAAAATTGGGAAACGCCGCATCGCCGGATGCAGCGAAAAATATGACAGCTTGTAGTATAGGGGAAATTCCCGCCCGCCACAAGCCGGGTGGGGGATACGACGGGCAAAGTTTTTCCAAAAAATCACGGCGCGCGGCGGAAATTCCCCGCTTTTTGTCCTTTTTGCGAATCGCGCTTGCACTTTCCACGCGGCAATGGCGTAAAAATGGCGTAGAGGAACCGGTGATACGCAGTTGCGAAAATCGCCTGCTGCAACATTACTAAGAATATTCAAGCTGCCCTGCGCACAAGCAGGGCAGCTTTTTTATCTGCGCACCGGCGCAGAGAGATACAAGGCGTTTCACTTCGCGCCGCAGCGTCCTGCGTGAAGTGTTTCCGCCACGGGAAGCGGTCGCAGAACGCCCAGTGCTTTTCATAAAACGTGGAAAATCGTCCGATGACATATGCTTGTCCTTTTATATCTGACGCATTATGTTAAGATGTGCAGTAGATGTTCCATTTTACCATCCCACTCTCTGCTGGAATCGGCGCACTCTTTCAGCTCAGTTTCGATTTCAGTATATAAATCGTTGCAACTTTCCTTTCTGACACACAGTTTAGCTTTTCCTCTTGCAAGAACAAGAAGCTGCCGATACAACAAAGAAAAAACGACTTGTACCGAATGCACAAGCCGAAGAAGGAGGCAGACCATGGAGGAAAAACGCTGGGAATCGTGCAATGCAGAGGCGCTACTGGATAAGTTCTTTTCGCAGGACGATCTCCGGCAGTTAGCGCTGAGCACAGGGGAGCTGCTAGGCTGCCCGCTTCTGGTGCTGGATGACACCTTTCATGTCGCGGCGCACCACCTGCCGCTCGGCTTTTCCGATGCGCTCTTTGAAACCGCCGTACGCTGCGGCGAGATCACCTGCGAGGCCGGCGCAATCATCAGCAAAAATGCGATGCTCACAGCTGGTTGGGCGGACTATGCCCAGCTGGCTGATAGCCCCTATCGGCGGCGTTTTGCACCTCTCATCAGCGCGGGCGTGCGCCTCGGCTGCCTCATCTGCGTGGATACGGACGGACATTTGGAAAAAATCCCGCCGCAGACCTGGGAGCTGGTGGAGCGCATTCTCGCCAAGCAGCTGTTCATGGAGGTGAGCCGTCAGGACAAGTCTTCCGAGACGGTGGAGGACATCCTCATGCACCTGCTGGACGGCGGGTTTTCCTCCGCCGCGCATTTTCAGCTTCAGGCCTCCGGCACCTACCTCGAGGACTTTCATCCGCGCGCCTTCGCCCTCGTCGACCTTGAGACCTACCACAGCGCTTACATGGGAAAGCGGCATCTGAAAGAGGAGCTGGAAGCGCAGATTGCGGATTCCCACCCCTTTTTATATAAGGGCGATGTTTTTCTCTTCCTGCGCCGGGAGGGGGATGGCGACATCTTTTCCGAGCTTGCGGAGGAATTTCAGCTTAAAATTCTTATCTCTGCGCCGATCGACGACCTTTTCACCCTCCCGCAGCTCTACCGCACGGCGCGCGAGGCATTGGAGCTGATGAAAGATGAGCGCTTCCACGGTGAGGCCGTCTGCACAGCGCAGCAGCTGCGCACCCCGCTGCTGCTGAAAAATCTGGAGGGGCGCGGCAACCTGATCCCGATCGCGCTGCGCCGCATTGCCGCCCACGACCGCGAAAAGGACACCCAGTACTGCGAAACGCTTTACCATTACCTCACCTGTTGCCACTCACTGAAAAAGACCAGCGACGCGCTCTATACCCACCGCAACACCGTGCTTTACCGCATCCGCAGATTGCAGGAGGATTTTGCGATCCCGCTGGAAGAGCCCTCCCAGCACGCCGACCTGCTGCTGGGCGTGTCGCTCATTTTGCTTGAGATCAAGGGGCCGGACTTTTTTCTGCGTGCGCCGAAAAATGAAGCATAAAACCGGCGCGATCACGCGCCGGTCAGATAGAAAAGGATGATATCATGAAGGAAAACAGAAAGCTTTTGAGAGAAGTCCTCAAGGATATCCGCCACGATATGACGGATGAAGAGGTCCTGAACCTGCTGGCGGACAGTAAGATTTCCGAAAATCTCGCAGGCGAAAAGGAAAAATACACCATTGGCCAGCGCGGCAGACGCCATCGCGAAATTTGCGGGCAGCTGGGCGTTCATCTTCGCCTTCACCGGCGTACTGATCCTGTGGATGCTCGTCAACACGCTGCTCGCGGCAAAAGCGTTTGACCCCTATCCTTTCATTCTGCTGAACCTCGTGCTCTCGTGCGTCGCGGCCATTCAAGCGCCGCTCATCATGATGAGCCAGAACCGGCAGGAGGAAAAGGACCGCCGCCGTGCAGAGAACGATTATAAGGTCAACCTCAAGACAGAGATCATGATCGAGGATCTTTACGACAAGGTCAATGCCATCCTGGCCAGACAGACCGCACTGGAAAAACAGCTGACGGAGAAGGGCGAAAGCGTAGGGCAAAAATGAGGGAGGACAGAGCCGTCCTCCCTCATTTTTTGCTGTTTTTGCGCAACGCGGAATCCTCCTCCGCAAACCTGCGCGCTTTTGTTGAGATGCCTCTCCGGCGCGTAAAGCCCTTATACGTGCAAGACTCTATGTTGCTTTACAGCTGGAAGTGCTTCTTAAGTTCTTGGTTTTCCCCCAGCACCAGCAGCGTCATATCAGCGTCCAGCACAGTTTCGGGCGAGATGTTCACATCGGTCTTGCCGTTCCGCTTCACGCCGAGGATGTTGACGCCATAGCGCCTGCGGATTTCCAACTCACCGATGCTGCGGCCCTGCCAATCCTCCGGCACGGCAACCTCGATAATGGCGTGCTGCTCGTCCAGCTCAATGTAGCTGAAAATATGGTTGGCGGTATAGCGGATGGCCGCCCACTTCGCCAGCTGCTTTTCCGGGTAGGCGACCGCGTCCGCGCCGTTGCGCAGCAGAAATTTCGCCTGCACATCCCGCTCGGCGCGGGACACTACATACTTTGCCCCCAGTTCCTTGAGCAGCGACGTCGTCTCCAGCGAATTCTGAAAATTCCCGCTGATGGTGACATAGCAGACATCGTAATTGCTCACGCCCAGCGAGCGCAGAAAGTCCACACGGGTGCTGTCGCCGATCTGCGCATTGGTGACAAAGGGCATACACTCGTTGACGCGCTCCTCGTCCCTGTCTACTGCCATCACCTGATGGCCCAGCTCGTTGAGCTGCATTGCAAGATGCCGCCCGAAGCGGCCCAGTCCGATCAATAATACCGTTTTCATCGTGTGCTCCTTTCAGCCTACGGTAATTTTCTCCTGCGGATAGCGGGCGTAAGTCAGATCATGCCCGGAGAATGCGGCGTAGATCAAGGTCAATCCGCCGACGCGCCCAAAAAACATCAGCAGGATGAGAATGCTCTGCGACAGGACTCCCAGCTGCGGCGTCAGCCCCAGCGTCAGGCCCACCGTACCGGCGGCGGACGCTGTTTCATAGAGACAGGCGCCGAGGGGAAGCTCCTCCGCTGCGCTGATGGCCGCCGCGCCCGCAAAGGTCAGCCCCAGATACAGCAGCAGAATGGCGGCGGCGTTGCGGACGGCGGAGTGTTCCAATCTGCGGTGGAAGAGCTGCGGATCCTCCCGCCTGCGGAAGGCGGCAACGGCGTTGGCGATCAGGACGGCCAGCGTTGTGACCTTCATGCCGCCCGCCGTGGAGCCGGGTGCTCCGCCGGTGAGCATCAGCAAAATGGTGACCGCCTGAGAGGCATCCGTCATCTCCGTCAGATCCACTGTGTTATAGCCGGCCGTCCGCGGCGTGACCGACTGAAAAAGGGAGGCCAATATCCGCTCTCCTATCGGCAGGTCCGCAAAATCCGTCAGGAAAAAGAGGACTGCCGGGAGCGCGATCAGCAGCGCCGTCATGCTCAGAATGACCTTGCTCTGCATCCGGTAACGCCGCAGGTGCAGACCGTGCGTACAGACATCGTCCCACGTTAGAAAGCCGATGCCGCCCACGATGATCAGCAGCATGATGACGATGTTGACCAGCGGGTCTGCGGCATAGGCCGTCAGCGAGGGATAGAGGGCGTCTGCCCGCCCCAGAATATCGAAACCCGCATTGCAGAAGGCGGAAACGGAATGGAAAACGGACATCCATACGCCCCGCAGCCCATAGTCCCGGCAGAACACCGGCAGCAGCGCCAACGCGCCCAGCAGCTCGACAATCAGGGTTCCTCTCAGGATAAACCGCGTCAGGCGCACGATGCCGCCCACCGCGGGAGCGGAGATGGCGTCCTGCATGGCGCTGCGCTCCTTGAGCGTGATGTTCCGCCCGGCGAGCATCAGGAAGGTCACCGCACCGGTGATCACGCCCAACCCGCCGATCTGGATCAGCAGCAAAATCACCGTCTGACCGAAGGCAGACCAGTAGCTGCCGGTATCCTGCACCACCAGCCCCGTCACGCAGACAGCGGAGGTGGAGGTGAACAGTGCCTCATGAAACGGCGTCCAGACCCGCTGTACTGTGGCGATAGGCAGCATCAGCACCAGCGCCCCCAATAGAATCACGCCCGCAAAGCCGAGGATCATAATTTGAAAAGAAGTCAAATGCTGCTTTAAGCGAAACACAGTCTCCGTCACATCACACACCTCCTTGAAACAATGGTACTCTCAATTTTCCGTACAGTATAGCACGGCTTTTGCAATGTGTCTGTATGTATTTTGTAAAATTTTCAGGTGCAGAGTTCTTATTTGCGGCCCAGAGGCGGGCTGCAAAGCTGCGGTTGACAGACTTTGGTGCATAGAATTCTCCGCGTAACCTGTAAATTTTTCCTGATTTTTTACAGGAACCCTTGCCTTTTTTCAATATTTGTTCTAAGATAAGCTCTCTGTCTGTCATATTCAGCTAAAATTCTACGAAGCTTTTTAAAAAAGCCCCAACGGGAGAACTAATATGCTCAAAGAAAAGACATCCGATGTATCCATGACAAATACAAATCAAGGCTCTGGCACTGCTGCTGAAGCGGCAGTGCCCATGAGCCATGGCCTTTGGAATACGTGGCGCAAAAATCTCCTGCTGTTCTGCCTGACCGGCGTTTATGTGGAGCTGTGCCTGCATCTGTGCGTATTCGGCTCGATGGACCGGTACGCGGGATATCCTGTCCTGTTTGGCCTGCTGGGTGGCGCACTCTGCACGCTGATAGTCTCAAGCCTGCCAAAGGTTCTGCGCCAGATCACAGGGGTTTTCCTGGTCGCGGCACAGGTGCTGCTGGCCGAGGTGCAGCTGGTCTATCACTGCATCTTCGGAGATTTCATGCCCGTCAGCCAGATCGGCATGGGCGGAAATGTGGTCGTCAATTTCAACTCGCAGCTTCTCTATGGGATCCGCCAAAATCTGCTGAAGATCCTGCTCCTCCTGCTGCCGCTGATTGCCGTGATCCTTTGCCTTATCTTGCGGAGGGCGCAGGCTCTGAAGCTGCGGCTGCGCTGGAAGCAGGCACTGGCCTCCTTTGCCGTGCTCCTCGCACTGCTGCTGACGGTCACGGGACTCATGTATGTTGGACGGGACAACGCCTTTTCCGCCTATCGTACCTTCACCAATGTGAACACCTCCACCGACAGCAGTTATAAAAAAATCGGTATGCTGGCCACCACGGCGCAGGAGCTTCGATACATGCTCTTCAGCGGCAGCGGCAGCATTATGATCACGCCGTCGTCCTTGAATATAAGCGATGTTCCGCGGACATACAGCAGCAACTCCTATAACGTGATCGAAAGCATCGATTTTACGGCTCTTGCAGACAGTACCGACAGCGATATTCTCAAGGCCACAGACGAGTATCTGGCAAATGCAACACCCACCCGCAAAAACAACTACACAGGACTTCTTAAGGACTATAACCTCATCACCATCTGCGCCGAGAGCTTCTGCCCGTGGTTTATCAGCGAGGAGCTGACGCCGACGCTCTACAAGCTGAGCCATACGGGTATTCTCTTTGAAAATTACTACGGCACGTTCCAGTCCGTCACCACCAACGGCGAATACACCATGTGCATGGGGCTTTATCCGGATATGTCCCGCACGAAGACGGATTCCAGCTTCAATGTGGCGGGCACCAACTATCTGCCGTTCTGCCTGGGCAATGCGCTCAAGGGCATGGGCTATCAAGCCTGGGGCTATCACGACTACATCGGGGATTTCTACAACCGGAATATCACCCACGCCAACATGGGCTACACGTTCAAGGCGGCGGATTCCGGTCTGGACGTGAAGATCGACTGGCCCTCCTCCGATCTGGAGATGATGGAGGCCTCTGTAGACGACTACATCAACAGCGGAGAACCCTTCCACGCCTATTACATGACCTTCAGCGGTCACTACCAGTACAACTGGGACAACGCCATGAGCGCCAAAAACCGCGACGCGGTGAAAGATCTGCCCTATTCTGAGCCGGTGAAGGCCTACATTGCCTGCAATCTGGAGCTGGAATACGCACTGGAGTACCTGATGCAGCGGCTGGAGCAGGCTGGCGTTGCCGACAAGACCTGCATCGTCCTGACCAACGACCACTACCCCTACGGTCTGACCGAAGACGAGTACAACGAGCTGGCAGGACAGACGCTGGACACCACCTTTGAGAAGTACCGTAACAGCTTCATCTGCTATGTTCCCGGCCTTTCAGAGAACATCGTGGTGGATGAATACTGCTCCACGGCGGACATCTTGCCGACACTGCTGAATCTCTTCGGCGTGGACTACGATTCCCGCCTGCTGGCGGGCACCGATGTACTCTCCAGCGGCATCCATGTAGCGGTGCTGTCGGATAAGTCCTTTCTGACGAAGACCTTCCGCTATGACGCCGGTACGGAAACTGTGATCCCCGCCGACGAGAATACCACAGTCTCCGGCAAGCTGGCGGAAGCCTACCGACTCTATGTGGACAGCAGGTTCCAGCTCTCCGGCAACATTCTCAACAGCGATTACTACGCCCACGTCTTTTCCAAAGAGTCCAGCGGCGGAAGTCTTGCGGACACGGTGGTATTCACGGACATCAAGAGCATTTTCAATCAGGCCAGCGTCCTCTATATGTACCGCAAGGGCTATGTGGAGCCGGAAGCGCCGGACACCTTCGGCGGCAAGGCCACGGCAAGGCTGGGCGAGTTCATCGATGTACTCTACCGCATCGCGGGTCGTCCGGAAACGGACAACACCGCCCTTCCGGCTGACTACGAAAACGAGGAATTCAACGCGGCCCATCCCTATTATAATGCCGTGTGCTGGGCCTATCAGACAAGGCTGCTCCGACAAAATGATCCCAATACCGAATACGATGACAAGGTGGACTATCAGACGGCATGCGTACTGATTCGCCGCTACGCGATCATGGCAGGCGTTGATACCGGCGTGGATCAGACGCAGCTCAGGCAGCTTCTTCGGGATGCCCCCGATCTTGGCAGAGAGGCAGCCAAAGCGATGCTCTGGTGCGATGAAAAGGACATTACCACCTGGGACAGCAGCCTTGACGAGCTACTGGCGTCCGCTGGCACCCGCATCAGCCGCTACCAGATGACGTCGTTCCTGTTCTATCTCTGCACCTACGAGCTGGATATTGGCAGCTGAGCATGCGGCGCAGATCCTGCCGGAGAAGTGTTCCGCGACCGATTCGCAAAAAGAGTCGCCTTTCTCGGCTGTGCACCGGAAGATACCCATTCGATGCCTCACTACGCTTAATGTTGAAATAAGTAAACATACTCACAAGCATTACACTCAGTGTAGACCTAATGTAGATTCAGACCATTCTGTGTTTACGAAAGTTTACATTGAGTGTAATTTTTTCTGCCTTGAATGGGTGGTCAAACAGGGCCGGTTTTCTACATTTATTACGAAGGGATGAGACATCCACCCCCCTATTCTCACACGAAAGAAGGAGTTTGATTTGAGCAAACGAAAACACGGACCTATGATTGTACCGGCCTTATCCTCCAAGGTGGATAACAAAGAAAAACGATTCATTCAGGTTGAAAACTCACTGCTCCTCTCCAAGCAGTTCCACGCGCTCAGTACCGGCAGCCGGTTTCTCTATTTCTGCATGGCCATGGAGAGCGGCGGAAGGAAAAATTTCATTCTTCCACAAAAGGACGCAAAAATGGCTCACGGGGTAAACCCGCGTAGCCGTCTGATCCGTTTCAGCAAGAACAGCAGCTTTCATTATTTCACCGTCGATGAGATGGGCCTGCGGCTGATGAAGCTGGCGCTGGATGAAATGGCGCTGTATCGGTTTCAGCGGTACTTGCAGCAAAACGGCATTTGCAAAGCATCTATGCTTCCGCTGTATCTGTTCAGTCTGGAGCTGCTTTCGGAGGCGTATGCCTTGAAAAAGGGGAAGCAAATGCGGGCAGAGCTGGATAGAGGCGCATTGTTTTCGTGCCAGGCAGATGTTGTAAAACGGATCTGCAACACAGGACCCAATCTGATCACGATCCCAGGCAAATGGCTGCTGGACTTGGATACGGAAAGAGATGATAGCTCAGACGAACTCTTACTTTCCCCAAATGCTACGTTTCTAAGTCAACAGTCCGGAATGTAACACACAGGTGGTAACAGTATGGTCGAGGAATTGCAAGTGCCGATCCATCTCAAAATGACGCTGACGATTAAGGAAGCCGCAGCATACAGCAACATTGGGATCAACAAGATCGAGAGTATGCTGTGCAGTCCGAATTGCCCGTTTGTTCTCTATGTTGGGTCCAAAAAGCTGGTCAAACGCAGGGAGTTCGAGCAATATATCAGCCATAAGTTGATGATTTGACGGTAAGTTCACTATTGAGAAAAGAAAGTCCTTGTGCTACAATTATAAAATGTATAGGGGCTTCTTCTCATAGTGGGAAAGGAGCTTCCGAATGGATAAAAGTTTGCGAGGCAAAGAATGCGGCAAGGGTATCTGCCAGAGAAAGGACGGATTATATAGCGCAAGATTTGTAAGCAGCGGAGGAAAGCGTCAGGTCAAGTGCTTTTCCTCACTTCCGGAAGCCCGGAACTGGCTGGAAGATGCAAAGTATGCAGACCGTCATGAGGATGTGTTTGCTCCGCCGGATATGACGGTAACAGAATGGTTTGAGTTCTGGATCAGCCACATCGTGGGAGACTTAGCGCCGAACACAAAGAGAAATTACCGGGAGCGGTATGAGTACAATGTAAAGCCCGTGATTGGTAAGATGCGGCTCACAGATGTCAAGCCGATGCACTGCAAGATGGTTTTCAACCGAATGGAAGCATCGTATGCCGGTTCAACGATCCGCCAGACATATATTGCTATGGGAACGATGTTTCGGGCTGCCGTGATGAACGACATGATTCAAAAGCACCCGATGGATGGAGTGCGGTTTACAAAACCGACGCGTGCAGTGAATGACATCAAGTTCCTGACGGTGGAGGAACAGCAAAAATTCTTAGCAGCCGCTAAAAAGTCTCACAACTATTATCAATATGCGCTGATATTGGAGACGGGACTTCGGACTGGTGAATTAATTGGACTGACATGGGATTCGGTTGATTGGAAGAAACGCACTTTGACAGTCAATAAGACGTTGGAGTATCGACATGAGCAAGGCGAATGGCGGGCTGGACCGCCTAAAACGCAGCAGAGCTACCGAACGATCCCGCTCACAAACCGCGTATACGAGATTTTGGAAAAGGTTCACGCACGGGTTCCTGAGCGCAAGGAAACGGATATCCTGTCACTGACATTGGACTATTTGGATCGGCACACTGGGGAAAAGGCAAGCTTGTCCATGCGTGATCTTGTCTTTATCAACTGGCGAACAGGAGAGCCAGCGAAGAACAGTTCCTATGATACCCACTTATATAAGCTCTGCGATGAAGCAGGGATCAAACACTTTTGTATGCACGCCCTGCGACATACCTATGCTACAAGAGCAATCGAAAGCGGTATGCAGCCGAAGGTGCTGCAAAAACTGCTGGGTCATGCCAGCATCAAAACAACAATGGATCGGTATGTTCATGTGACTGCCGAATCGCTGGATTATGCCATCAAGCAATTTCAGCAAAATGGTGTAGTCTGATGAAATCCAATAAAGCCAAATGCGGAAATGGTGTAACAGCCAAGACACCAAACGCTGAAACCCCTTGAAAACCAAGGAAAATCGAAGGAGAATGAGTACAAATGAAATTAGGTATCGGAGGACCGCTACCTGATTTTATATCTCAATAATCCTCAATAAATACGAATA
>ERZ809296.1787-NODE-1787-length-23390-cov-6.325220_pt1 | contig 23390 bp, 20 predicted proteins | sample MGYA00520511_ERZ809296 | MGnify/ENA primary metagenome ERZ809296 (study PRJEB31576, sample SAMEA3212662) | Homo sapiens | biome: human-gut; feature: human gut; material: fecal | place: Sweden | collected 2012 ... | reverse complement strand
GTCACACCCGTCACCGCGCCCTCGCCGTCCCAGCGCACGCCTTCCTCCCGGCACAGCTGCGCCAGCCGGGCCCTGCTCTCCTCCGGCGCCCCCTCCGCCACCACGGCGGTCCAGCGCACCTCGTCCCGCACCAACACCTTCCCGTTCCGGTCCAGGATCTTCCCCCGCGCTGCCGGCACGCTCTCCACCTTCGCCTTGCTCCGCAAGGACGTTTCGTAATATCCCTCTCCCTGAATGACCTGCGCCTGGACCAGCAGCACGCAGAAAAAAGCAAGCACCCCGGCAAACGCCAGGGCGGCAAGAACATGACGAACCGAATGACCCATTCCCATCACTTCCTCTTCCAAATACAAAGGGCCATCGTAACCACGATCTCCAACCCGACCTCCATCCCCGCCAACCAGACGCTCTCCGCCAGCGCCACGCCCCCCAGCCAATGCACACCCACGACCAAAGTCTCCGCCCCCACCAGCAGCGGGATCGACGCCAGCCACTTTCCCCATTTTGACGCATTTTTGTGGACAACTTCTCCCGCCATTCCCCCAAGCAGCGCCAAAATCGCCATCTGGCTGGCCGAACCTCCACAGATCCACAGCAAACCTCCCCCCAATAGTCCACATTTCGCCCCGACCTCCGGTCCGCCCTCGACCCCCGCCAGGTACACCACCCCCGGCACCAGCCGCACGCAGACCCCCAACACCGGAAACTTTACCAAGACCAACCCATCGACCAACCAGGCCGCCCCCACGGCCCAGCCCCACCGCCGAACCATCTACCGCACCTCCCAAAAATCCGTCACCACAAACACCTGCCCCAGGTTATTGAGGTCCGCCGCCGGTTCCACAATGGCCGCCCGCGTCAGTCCTCCCGGATCGTCCACGATCTGCCGAACGGTCCCCACCAGCAGCCCGGAGGGATAGTTCTCCCCGGCGGCAAAGGTGACCACGCGCTCCCCAGCCTGCACCGGGTCTGCCGCCGTGAGGCAGGAAAAGCTCGTCTCCCCCTTGGGCAGCAGATCGGTCCGCCCCTCCACAGCCCCCAGGACCCCGGAGGAGACCCCCTGCCCCGCCAGCGAAAGCGCCGGGTCACAGACCAGCGTCACCACCGCCCAGTGCTTCCCGACCTCCTTTACTCGGCCCACCAAGGCCCCGTTCTCGTCGATGACGCACTGCCCCGCGGCAACCTTCTGCGCCCTCCCCTGGTCCAGCGTCACTTCTCCCTGCCAGTTGTCCGGCGTCCGGGCAATAACCCAAGCCGAAGCAAGCGTCAAATGCTGCCCCGCCTTGGGCAGGTCTAGCAAGGCTCGTAAGCGGGCATTCTCCGCCTGGGCCAGCTCCCCCGTCCGGGCCGTTTTTTCCAGGGCGGCCACCTGCTTCGCCAGGGCATCCCGCTCGTCTCTGAGGGCCTGTATCCCTTTCAAATCCTCCTTCCCCTGCCGAAGTTTCGCCTCCACCTCCGAAAAAAGGCGTAAAAAAGGCCGTGACACCGTCTCCGGCAGCCCCCGCAGAGAACCCCCCGTCCCAGAAAGGACGAGAGCCACTCCCGCGGCGACCAGGCTCAGAGACAGAGCCACGGCCAATATTTTGAACCAAGTACGGTGAAACAGACCTCTCACGGCAGCCTCCTCCCGCCCCAGGCAGGCAGAGACGCCGGGCCAGTTCCCCGGAACGTCACCGCCCGGCCAGCGCCAGACAGTCCACGCCAAAGTCCTTCAGCATCTGCCCCAGACGGCACACCGGCAGGCCGACCACATTGCTGTAATCCCCCCGGATGCCCTCCACCAGCAGCCCGCCCAGACCCTGGATGCCATAGGCCCCGGCCTTGTCCATCGGCTCCCCGGTGGAGACGTACTGGCGGACCTCCGCCTCCGTCAGGTCCCGGAAGGTCACCTGGGTCTCCTCCACCTGGGTCAGGACCCGGTCCCCCCGGCAGACGGTCACGCCGGTGCAGACCTGGTGGTCCCGCCCGGACAGCGACAGGAGCATCGCCACGGCGTCCTCCGCGTCCTTGGGCTTGCCCAGAGCGGCCCCGTCCCGCACGACCACCGTATCGGCCCCGATGACCAGGGTCTCCCCGTCCAGCTGCCTGGCGATCCACTGGGCCTTCTCCCGCGACAGGGTAGCCACCAGCTCCCGCGCCGCCAGCCCGTCAAAAGCAGACTCGTCGATCTTTGACGCTTGCGTTACAAATTCCAGTCCCATCCGCCCCAGCAGTTCCTTCCGCCGGGGGGATTGAGACGCTAACACTATTTTCATGCTTTGCCTCCGTGTTTTCCATCGAATTTGGTGGGGGAAAATTTTTCCGGTGTGGAGGGGTGCGCCCCCGGCGCCCACGCTGCGCTTTACTCCACCCCGCGATAATACAGTCCTCTGGTAAACCCTTCCGGCCCATCCCCCTCGCCGGTCCGATAGGCCCGCAGGATCCGGGCGCAGGTCTTGGCGTCCTCCCGCAAAAAGGCCAGCCGCGCATACCGCAGCCCCGCCTTCTTCCAGTCGTCCTTGTCCGCCAGCCAAAGGGTCTTGGCGTTGAAGAGTTCATTCCGGCAGCCCCAGGCCCGCTCCACGGGGAACTCCTCCCCCTTCCGGTCCCGCAGGCTCTGGGGGGTGTCCTGGCAGTGGCACCCCTTCCCCCGGTTTTTTAGGATGCAGTTTTCCGTCAGCATCAGCGGCAGCCGCCCATAGACGATGAGGCTGGTGTCCAGCTCCTTGCTCAGGTCGCGCACCTGCGATAACCGACACTCAAACGACGCCGTCGCCGAGACAAACCCCAGCCGCGCCAGTTCCTGGGCCGTCAGATCGTTCACCAGCCCCAGCCCAAAGTCCCCTCTGGGCACAAAGCCAAGCTCCCGCGCCAGCCCCAGCTGGCCGATGTGCCCCAGCAGCACCTGGGTCACGCCGATCTCCCGCAGCGCAGCCAGCTGCTTTCGCAGCTCATCCCGCTCCCGGTCCCAGGCCACGCGGGGAAACACCACCCCAAAGGCAATGTCAGGGCAGGCGTTCACCGAGTCAGCCAGCTCCGCTCGGTTCTGATACGCTTCCTCACAGGGCAGCCAGACGATAGCAGGACCCTGCTCCAACAGTTCCTTGGAAACCTGCGCCCACCGGTGCAGAGACACCGTCAGCTCCGGCGATCCAGACGGCCCCCGCTTCTTCTTCGGGGCTATAAACGGCAAAGTCCGCCCATTTCCCGGCTGACTTCGCAGGGCGTCCAGCTGCCCCAGCACCTCCCGCCGCAGGGCGTTGACCGCCGAGAGCGGCACAGCCAGCCCCGGGTCTAAGTCTACCTGCACCGAGGCGGCGGCATAGACCGTCCCGCCGGTCTTCCCCAGCTGGGCGATGAGCTGCTCCGCCGTGGTCTCCCGGTTCCGGGCGGCCTGGGGAGCCTCCCCCTGGGCAAAACATCGGTGCCCCGCGTCATCCTCCACCGTGAGCGTCAGCGGGTCACCCGCCTTCGCCAGCGCGGTGAAGGTCACCGGCGTCAGCCGATGTTCTCCCCGCCCATAGAACGCCCGCGCCTGGGCAAATAATTTTTCCGGGTCCTTCGTCCCCTCCGGCCGGGTGCCGAACATAGCGGGGCCTTTCTGGTCCCGGTAATACCCCTGGGTAAAGCCCTGCCGGGAAAAGGCCGCTTCCAGCTGCGCCAGCTCGTCCCCGGTCGGCTCCCGCCCCTCTTTCAGAGCAGTCGCATAAATCTTCGTGACCACGGCCACATATTCCGGCCGCTTCATCCGCCCCTCTAATTTCAGGCAGGCCACGCCCATCTCCTTCAGGCGCTCCAGCTGCCCCGCCAGAGACAGGTCCTTCAGCGACAGCGGATGGGACGCCTTCTTATCCCCCGGCCAGCGAAAGGCCAACCGGCAGGGCTGGGCGCAGAGTCCCCGGTTGCCGCTCCGTCCCCCCAGCACCGCCGAGAGGAAGCACTGGCCGCTGTAACACATACACAGCGCCCCATGCCCAAACACTTCAAGTTCCACCGGGGACTTCTCACAGAGATATTGGATGGCCTCCCCCGACATCTCACGGGACAGCACCACCCGCGTCATGCCCAGGTCCGCGCAGGCCTGGATGCCCGCCAGATCATGCACCGTCATCTGGGTGGAGGCGTGCAGCGGCACATCCGGGCAGGTCTCCCGCAGGAGCTTCGCCACGCCCAGGTCCTGGACCAGGATCGCGTCGATCCCCAGCCGCGCCGCCAGCGCCCCCGTCTCCGCCGCCAGGGCAAGCTCCCGGTTTTGCAGCAGCGTGTTCAGCGTCAGATAGACCCGCACGCCCCGCAGATGGCAGTAGGCCACGGCTTCCTCCAGCTGTTCCTCCGTAAAGTTTTTCGCGTTCCGCCGGGCGTTAAGCGGGCCGAACCCCAGATACACTGCGTCCGCCCCGCCCTGCACCGCCGCGACCAGGGCCTCCGGGGACCCGGCAGGGGCCAGCAGTTCCATCAGGTGCTCTCCTCCGTCTGGGCTTCCTGGGTCTCGGCCGGGGCGGGCTGGGCGTCTTCTGCCTTGCCCTCCGCCTCCGCTTTGGCCTCGGCCTTGGCTTCCCGCTTGGCCTTGGCCTTTTCCTTGGTGGCCTTGCGGGCCTCCCGCTTCATCTCCGACATCTCCTTTGCCAGCCGGGCGTTTTCGTCCAGGGCCTGCTTCAGCTGGGCCCGCAGGTTGTCCGAGACCAGCCGCTCCTTGCAGTATTTGTCCGCCACGTTCATGGCCGCCAGCACCGCCCCGTCGGTGATGGAGAGGGTGTTGCCGTCCATGGCGTTGTCCATCTCTTTGTTGACGATGTCGGCGCACTGCTGCAAATAGTCCTCGTTCTCCTCCGCCAGAAAGCGGTAGCGCTGGTTGTGGATGTAGATCGTCACTTTATTGTTTGCCATTATAGATGACCTCCGTTTCGAGGATAAATTTTCTCGTTAGAACACTATATTATAGCATGATTCGACGGGAATGGGTAGATACAACTTCTGCCCGTCGACCCATCTCATTTTGACTTTTCCCCTGGCATTTGTTATAGTAGGGTACAACTTTTTTGAGATAGGTGGTACGACCATGTTTTCTTTTCAGCACGCCGGACCGGTCGAGTGGATCGTCGTCGGTCTGGGCAACCCCGGTCCCAAGTATGACTGGACCCGCCACAACGTCGGCTTCCTCGTGGTAGACGAGCTGGCTGACCGAGCCAACATCCCCGTCCAGCGGGTAAAATATAAGGCCCTGACCAACACGACCAAGCTCGGCGGCAAGTCCGTCCTGCTGATGAAGCCCGTGACCTACATGAACCTCTCCGGCGAAGCCGTGGGGCAAGCCGCCCGGTTCTATAAGGTCCCCCCGGAGCGGGTCCTGGTCATCTCGGACGACGTCTCCCTGCCCCAGGGCAAGCTCCGCATCCGCCGCAGCGGCTCCGCCGGGGGCCACAACGGCCTGAAAAACATCATCGCCCACCTGGGTACCGACCAATTTCCCCGCGTGAAGGTCGGCGTGGGCAACAAGCCCCGGCCCGACAGCGACATGGCCGCCTGGGTCCTGGGCAAGTTCACCGGCCCGGACAGGGAGGCCATGGAGGCCGCCGTCAAAAAGGCCGCCGACGCCGTCACCTGCCTCATCGAGCAGGGGGCCGACAAGGCCATGGCCCAGTTCAACGGCTGACCCAGCCCGTTCTTCGCCCGTATGATTTGAATTTGAAAAGGAGGGTTTCCCATGCCCGCGACCCGTTCCACCACCCTGCTGCCCGGTCTGCTGGACCGGCTGGCGGATTACCGCCGCCTGCGGCAGGCCGTCACCCAGGGCAAAAGCCCTCTCGCCCTGTCCGGCCTGGCCGCCGTCCACCGGACCCACTTCGCCGCCGCGCTCCGTCAGGATACCAAGCGTCCCCTGGTCCTGGTCTGCCCCGACGACGCCGAGGCCCGCCGGGCCGCCGGGGACCTGGGCGCCTTTCTGGGTGAAGAGGTCCCCGTCCTCACGGCGCGGGACTTTCTCTTCCACCCCGGCGCCGCCAGCCGCCAGTGGGAGCAGCAGCGCCTGGCCATCCTGACCCAGCTGACCCGCGGGACCTGTCCCCTGCTGGTGGCCACGGTAGAGGGCCTGCTCCAGCGCACCCTGCCCCAGGAGACCCTGACCCAGGCCTGCCGCCAGCTCCAAGTGGGCCAGGTCTGCCAATTAGACGACCTGACCGACTTCCTGGTCCGGGCCGGCTACACCCGCTGTGACCAGGTGGAAGGCCCCGGCCAGTTTGCCCTGCGGGGCGGCATTTTAGACGTCTTCTCCCCCGGCCTGGACCTCCCCCTCCGCATGGAGTTCTGGGGGGATGAGATCGACTCCATGGGTCTCTTCGACCCTGTCACCCAGCGCCGCACCGCCCAGCGGGAGACCTGCGAGCTGCTCCCCGCCGGGGAAGTCCTTTCTCTGGATGGGGCCCCCATCTCCGGCCCCCCTGACCTGGCCCTGCCCCAGGTCTATCCCCAGGTGGCCACAGCGGCAGACTACCTGCCGCCAAACGCCCTCGTCGCCCTGTGCGACACCCCCCGCGTGGCCGACCGGGCAAAAAACTACCTCTGGCAGCTGGGGGAAGACATCACCGCCCTCTTAGAGCAGGGCATCCTCACCGGCAAGCACCCCGTCTTTGCCGAGACCTGGGAGGGCCTGTGCGCCGCGCTGGCCAAGCGCACCTTACTCTATTTCGATTCCTTCACCACCGGCTCTCTGCCGGTCCCCCCGGCGTTTCTGCTGTCGCTGACCGCCCGCCAGCTCCCCGGCTACGGCATCAGCTTCGAGGCCGTGACGGAGGATTTACGAGCCTATCAAAAATCCGATTTTTCCGTGGTCGTTCTGACCTCCAGCCGGAGAAAAGCCGATGCCCTGCAAGCCATGCTCCGGGAGCAGAAAGTTTACACGGCGGTGGACGAACTGCTCCACGAGCTGCCGGAGCCGGGCCGCATCACCCTGGCCGTGGGCGGCCTCTCCGCCGGGTTTGACTACCCCGACGGGAAGCTGGCCGTCCTCTCCGAGGGTGAAGCCCTCCCCGCCCGAAAGCCCCGCCCCAAGCGGGCCAAAGGGGACGCCACCACCCGCCAGAAATTAGAGGCCTTCACCGACCTCTCCCCCGGCGATCTCGTGGTCCACGACCACCACGGCATCGGCCGCTTCGTCGGCATGGTAAAGATGTCCGTGGACGGTGCCCCGCGGGATTACATCAAGCTCCAGTTCGCCGGGGCAGACATTCTCTATGTCCCCGCCCTCCAGCTAGACCTCGTCTCCAAATACATCGGCAGCGGCGACGACCCCAGCCGCAAGCGCCTGTCGAAATTGGGCGGCACGGAATGGGAAAAGTCCAAAAGCCGCGCCAAGAAGGCCGCCAAAGACATGGCCAAGGGCCTCATCCAGCTCTACGCCCAGCGCCAGCGCTTGGCCGGCCACGCCTTCGCCCCGGACTCCCCCTGGCAGCAGGAGTTCGAAGCCCTCTTCCCCTATCCCGAAACCGATGACCAGCTCCGCTGCGCCCAGGAGATCAAGCGGGACATGGAGAAATCCGTCCCCATGGACCGCCTGCTCTGCGGCGATGTGGGCTACGGCAAAACGGAGGTGGCGTTCCGGGCCATCATGAAATGTGTCTTAGAGGGCAAGCAGGCCGCCCTGCTGGTCCCCACGACCGTCCTGGCCCAGCAGCATTACATGACGGCCGTCAAGCGCTTCTCCCACTTCCCCGTGCAGATCGAGATGATCTCCCGTTTCCGCACCGCCGCCCAGACGAAGGATATTTTACGGCGGACGAAAGAGGGGTCCGTGGACCTGCTCATCGGCACCCACAAGCTCCTGGGGAAGGACATTCAGTTCCACGACTTAGGCCTGCTCGTGGTGGACGAAGAGCAGCGCTTCGGGGTTGGGCATAAGGAGAAGCTCAAAAAAATGACGAGTCAAGTCGATGTCTTGACCCTCTCCGCCACGCCCATCCCCCGGACCCTGAACATGGCCCTCTCCGGCCTGCGGGATATGTCCACACTGGAGCAGCCCCCCGTAAACCGCCAGCCCGTCCAGACCTATGTGATCGAGCACGACTGGGGCCTGCTGGCCGACGCCATGCGCCGGGAGCTGGACCGGGGTGGCCAGGTCTACTATCTCCACAACCGCACGGAGACCATCGACCAGACCGCCGCAAAAATTCGTTCTCTTCTGGGCGAAGAGGTCCGCATCGGCACCGCCCACGGCAAGCTGGACCAGGAACAGCTGGGCGACATTATGAGCCAGATGACCGATGGGGAGCTGGACATTTTGGTCTGCACCACCATCATCGAGACGGGCATCGACCTGCCCAACGCCAACACCCTCATCATCGAAAACGCAGAAAACTTCGGCCTGGCCCAGCTCCACCAGCTCCGTGGCCGCGTGGGCCGCTCCACCCGGCGGGCCTCGGCCTACCTGACCTACCGTCCCAGCAAGATCTTGACGGAGGACCAGAACAAACGTCTCTCCGCCATCCGGGAATACGCCGCCTTCGGCTCCGGCTTCAAGATCGCCATGCGAGACCTGGAAATTCGCGGGGCGGGCAATCTCCTCGGCCCGGAGCAGTCCGGCTTCCTCATGAGCGTGGGCTATGATCTCTACCTGCGTCTCTTAGAGGAGGCCGTCCTGGAGGAGCAGGGCAAGCCCGTGGAAAAGCCGACCTGGTGCACGGCGGACTTCGCCGTCCCCGCCGCCATCCCGGAGAAATACATCCCCGCCCCGGAGCAGCGCATGGACCTCTACCGCCGCATGGCCCGCGTCCGCACCCAGGAAGAGGGCGACGACATCATCGACGAACTCATCGACCGCTACGGCGAGCCGCCCAAGAGCGTCACGAACCTCATCGCCATCGCCCTGCTCCGCGCCCGCGCCGCCGCCCTGGGCATGACAGAGCTGGCTCAAAAAGAAAACAGCGTCCGCTTCTCCCTCCCCAAGCCGGATTTCGCCCGCGTCGCAGCCACCTGCGGCCTGGAAAAATACAAGGGCCGCCTGCTCTTCTCCGCCGGCGAGAAGCCCTACCTCTCCCTCCGCCTCAAAAAAGGCGACGATGTCCTCAAGCTCACCAACCTCGTCCTCACCGACTTCGCCGCCGCCCCCCAATAACTCCAAAACCGGAGACCGCACAGAAAATCGTGCAGTCTCCGGTTTTTGTTAGCCCCCTTGCAATCCCCCCTGATTTCCGGTATTCTATAAGCAATATCCAAAGCAATCAAGGAGGGATGGAACCATGGCCCATGGCTCTGTGAAAATGTGCCTGCAATGCGCCACCTGCAGCATGGTCTCCTGCTGCCTGTTCCGGGCGTTGAAATTTTTATCCTGTCGGGACTCAAAGATCAAAGCCGAAGCCTGCCGCTGGCCCAAGGGCAAGACCCTGCGCCTGGAGATCCCCGGCGCCAGAGGCTTCACCGTCACCGGCACAGAAAAGGGCTTCCGCAAGCTCCCCCTGGACACCCCAGGGGACGTGACCATTCGCTTCAAGACCCCTGCCGACGCCTTCCGGGTCTTCACCGGGCAGATCGGCATCGCCCAGGCGTATGCCGAGCACCGCTTCACCCTGCGGGGCAACATGGGCCTGGCCATGCCCTTTGTCCGATGCGTTGATCGAACAGAGGGATATTTGTTCCCGCCGTTTCTAGCCAGGCACATCCTAAAACGATTGCCAAAAAAGGAAGTTTCCACCGCCCGCGTCTATCTGGCGGTGCTGTTAGGGAGGTAATGCAAGATGTCCTATTATGAATTTAAGCTCCCCGCTAAGATCCTCTCCGGTGAGGGCGCGTTAGAGCACGTTCCCCACGAATTGCAGACCCTGGGTGCCAGCCGCCCCCTGCTGCTCAGCGACCAGGGCTTAGCGCAGGTCGGCACCGTCAAGATCGTCCAGGCCGCCCTGCGGCAGGGCGGCCTCGTCCCCGCCAAGACCTACTGCCACATCCCGCCGGATTCCTCCATCGAGGTCGTCAACCACATCGCCCAGCTCTACCGGGATACCCAGTGCGACAGCCTCATTGCCGTGGGCGGCGGCTCCGTCATCGACACAGCCAAGGGCGTCGGCATGGTCCTGGCCCAGGCCGGGCACGACCTGTTGGATTCCGCCGGGTGCGAGGTCCTGCCCCGCGGCAAGCACGTCCCCTTTGTCGCCGTCCCCACCACCGCCGGGACGGGCAGCGAAGCGACTTTAGTCGCCGTCGTCGCCAACCCCGCCATTCAGGTCAAGATGGAGTTCCTGAGCTACCACCTGCTCCCTGACGTGGCCGTCCTGGACCCCCGCATGACCGAGACGCTCCCGCCCCGCATCACCGCCGCCACGGGCTTCGATGCCCTGGTCCACGCCATCGAAGCGGCCACCTGTCTCCAGCGCAACCCCGTCAGCGATTCCTTCGCGGAAAAGGCCATCCAGCAGATCAGCCAGAATCTGACCCGCGCCGTGGAACACGGCAAGGATCGCAAGGCCCGTATGTCCATGGCCAACGGCAGTCTCCTGGCCGGAGCCGCTTTTTCCAACTCCATGGTCGGCCTGGTCCATGCCATCGGCCACGCCCTGGGCGGTGTCTGCCACGTGGCCCACGGCGAGGCCATGACGATCCTGCTCCCCGCCGTGATGAAGTACAATCTGGAAAAATGCCACAAGCGCTACGGTGAGCTGCTCCTCTATGTCGCAGGCCCCGAGGTCTACGCCGCCACACCGGAAGCCCAGCGGGCCCAGAAGACCATCGACACCCTGATCGCCCTGCGCCAGCATCTGGCCGACGTCACCGGCCTGCCCACCACCCTCTCCCAGACCGGCAAGGTCCAGCCCAGCGACTTTGACGCCGTGGCCAACACCGCCCTGAACGACGGGGCCATCATCGTCAATCCCGCCGAAGCCGACTTCGACGAGATCGTCGGCATCCTCAAGGAGGTGTGGGCATGAACGCAACGGTAAACCATGATACCCATGTGGCCCACATCGAGGCCGTCGTCTCACGCCAGCGGACCTTTTTCGAGACCGGTGCCACCCGCCCCGTGGCCGTCCGTGTGGCCGCCCTGCGCCGCCTGAAAAAAGAGATGCAGAAGCGGGAGAAGATCTTGTTGGACGCCCTGCAAGCAGACCTGAACAAATCCCATTTCGAGGGCTACATGTGCGAGCTGGGCCTGAATCTGGACGAGCTGGGCTATCTGGCCGACCACGTCCGCGCCTGGTCCCAGCCCCGCCGCAAGCCCACGCCTCTGCCCCAGTTCAAGTCCAGCAGCTACGAGCTGCCGGAGCCTTACGGCGTGGTCCTCATCATGGCGCCCTGGAACTACCCCTATCTTCTGAGCTTAGACCCCCTCTTCGGGGCCGTGGCCGCGGGCAACTGCGTCGTTCTCAAGCCCAGCGCCTACGCCCCCAACACCAGCCGGGCCATGGCCGAGCTGCTGGCCGCCGTCTTCCCCCCGGAGTGGGTGACGGTCATCGAGGGTGGCCGGGAACAGAACGCCGCCCTGTTGGAGCAGCGCTTTGACTACATCTTCTTCACCGGCAGCGTGGACGTAGGCAAGCTGGTCATGGAAAAGGCCAGCCGCCACCTGACCCCCGTTACCCTGGAGCTGGGCGGCAAAAGCCCCGTCATCGTGGACGAGACGGCCAACATCCCCCTCACCGCCCGCCGCCTGGCCTTCGGCAAGCTCTTAAACGCCGGCCAGACCTGCGTGGCCCCGGACTACTGCCTGGTCGATCGCAAGGTCCGGGACGAGCTGGTGAACGAACTCATCCAGCAGTTCAAAAAGATGCTGGGCGAGGACCCCCTGGCCAACCGGAACTTTGTCCGCATCATCAACCATAAGCATTACAACCGCCTGCAAGGCCTCCTGGAACACCAAGACATTCTCTATGGCGGCTGGCACCGGGACGACCCGGAGTCCGACAGCGGCTGGATCGCCCCCACCCTGGTGGCCGACACCCTGGAGGGCCTGTCCAAGCCCATGGGCGAAGAGATCTTCGGTCCCATCCTGCCTATTATTCCCTACGACGACCTGGACCAGGCCCTGCGCTTCATCAACCGCCGGGAAAAGCCCCTGGCCCTCTACCTCTTCACCCGCAGCAAGAAGACCAAGGCCAAGGTCCTGAACACCTGCTCCTTCGGCGGCGGGTGCATCAACGACACCATCATCCACCTGGCCACCCACCACATGGCCTTCGGCGGCGTCGGCAACAGCGGCATGGGCAGCTACCACGGCCGCCAGAGCTTCGAGACCTTCTCCCACAACCGCGCCATCGTGGACAAGGCCACCTGGATCGACCTCCCCATGCGCTACATGCCCTATAAAAAGCTCAACGATCTTCTCATCCGGATGTTCATTCACTGATCACTGCGTCGGCAATGGCCAGCAGCGCCTCGCTCTGCCCGCTGGCGCTGTCTGGCTCGTCCGCATCGGCGCAGGCCCGCAGGGAGATCTCTGTCTCCCAGTCGGCCACGGCCCCCTGCAACTGGCGGAGGAGCTTCTCCAGCGCCCCTGTCTTGTCCCCCAGGGGTCTCAGGCACTCCACCGCCCCCTCCGTGGGATAGGCGCAGTGGGTCAGCACGATCTCATCAAACCCCAGATCTGCCAGCTCCCGGCAGACCCCGATCAAATAGGCCTCCACCCGGCGCTCCGCCGGGTCCAGCCAGCCGTACCCCGCCCCGTCCCGCCAAGGTGAGCCGCTCACCCGCCGCAGGGAGAGGGCGGGGTCGTTTTGTATGAGGACCTGATCCCGCAGGCAGGAAATTTCCGCCACGGTGTGAATCTCCCCCCGCTCGTTCAGTGCCCGGAGCCTCTGGTTCCGGGCCGGGTCGCCCCAGGAGGCCCCGCTCTCCACCGCCAACGGCAGGCGGGAGACATAGTTCAGGCTCCCGTCCTCGTTCTGCATGGGCAGGACCACGGTGTCATGGCCCACCGCCAGCGCCTCTGCCTGGTCGATCTGGTCGGTGCGCAGCGTGATGGCGTTGGCCGCGCCGGCTTCTTCCGGCTGCGGCACCTCCGCCGGGGCAGAGGTCGGAAGCACGGCGGTCTCTTCCCGCTGAAACAGCAGCACCGGGTCCACCACGCCGAAGCAGCACAGCAGCAGAAACGCCCCCGACACCAGGCCGGAGACGCAGAGGGCCAGATAGAGGATACGGGTAATGTGGTGCATGGAGCCACCTCCTATGTAAGCCGCAGCAAAAACAGCAGCCCCAACCCCGGCAGCCCCAACAGCCCCAGGGTAATGGCGTTGAAGGCGTTGACCCCCAGGGCCAGCCCCGCCGCGATGCCGCTGTATGACCACGCCGCCAGAAACCCAAAGCCCAGCAGCGAACGAAACGCCAGCTTGATGAGCCACCCCAGGGGCCGCCGGAAGATCACAAGAAACAGCACCGCAAAAATGACGGCCGTCAGCCACGGCCCGTCGCCGGAAAACACGGACATATATCCTCCCATCCTTTCGTCTCGAAAACGCCTATGGCTCTCTCCTCTGCCGCAGCAGATAGGTGTGCTTGGCCCGCAGGGCGCTGATCTCATAGAGGTAGTATTCCAAAAGGTCCTGGTCAGCGCATTGGTCATAGCCCGCTTGGGCGGCGGCCAGGGCGCGGCTGGTGTCGTCCAGCTGCTGCTGGAGCTGCTGGTCCGGGGTCAGGGGGTGGGGACGAGACATGGTGCGTTTCCTCCTGTGCAGTTAGTCTATGCCTAACCTGCGCCGGTATGCCGGGGATTATGCAGGCGAGCGGCGTGGGTTCGACTAAATTTCTTAAATAAGTATGAAAACTTGCAAAAACCTCTTTTAACTATTTCCAATCGTGCTATAATGAGGGCAAGAAACCGATGGCCCCGACCGTGGTGAGCCGGGCCATCAAGAAGAGGTGCAATCATGAAGAAAACCCTGTCCCGCTCCCTCTCTCTCCTGCTGGCCGTCGTGTTGGCAGTGAGCCTGACCCTGCCCGCGGCAGCGACTTTCCCGATCACGCTAGATCAGTCCAAAGCAACGATCGCGCCCAAGGACAGCATCACGCTGACCGCTACTTTGTCCAGCGAGTATGCCAACAAGAGCATCACTTGGGAGTCCAGCGATAAAACTGTTGCGGAAGTTTCTAATACCAACAGCAAAAAGCAAACCGCTACGATCACAGCAAAGGCAGAAGGCTATGCTACCATCACCGCCTCTGTCGGCAATGTAAAGGCCTCTTGCGGCGTGACCGTCGCTAAGAGCACCGTCACCGGCTTGATCATTGACCCCGCTGGCCCTGAGACTTTGCCCGTGGGCAAGACCCGCACGCTGGTCGCCAAAGCGACCTACTCCAACGGCACCACCAGCACCGTGGATGTGACCTGGTCCCCCACCAACGCTAAGATCGCAGACGTTTCCTCTACGGGTGTTGTGACTGCCGTGGCAGAAGGTTCCTCCGAGATCATCGGTACCTATAAGTACACCGACAAGGACAACAAGGACGCTTTCATTTCCGCCACGTACAAAGTCACGGTGAGCAAAACCGCCACCACCTCCAAGGACGACGTGCTGGCCCTCTCCGCCACCACTGTGAACACCAACGCCGGGCTGTTTGTGGAGTCCGCCGTGAAGGCCCCCGCCGTCACCGTGAAGAACGGCACCACAGACGTGACCGAGGCCTATAACATCACCTACCTCTGGGCTGACGCCAGCAAGAAGGAGCTGGGAAAAGACGCTACGCTGCTTCTCCAGCCCACCACCCAGGCCGACCTGCTCCTGACCTGCACCGTCACCGCCGCCAGCAAGACCGACTCCACCCAGATCCTCACCGGCACCTGTACTTACGGCGTCAAGGTCTACCCCAGCACCAGCCTGGGCGGGGTCCACTCCGTGGCCGAGGGGGCCGTGACGCTGAACAAGCTCATGGACCTGGAGAACAAAGTCTCCGTGATCGACCAGCTCGTCAAGGGCGATGACACCGGCATGGCCCAGCCCATCGCCGGGCTGACCCATGTGGTCTTTGACACCAACACCATCACCGGCAGCGACGCGGGCACCCTCTCCGCCAAGAACGGCAGCGAGTACTACGCCAGCACCACCGCCGACGGCGACCACCTGGCCGACGTGACCTTCACCCCCCTGAAGAAGGGGACCTTCGCCATCAACTTCTTAGCCTACGGCGACAAGGTCTATTACGGCCGCCTGGAGGTCCTGGTCGATGACGCCGCCGTGACACCCCCCACCGCCGACGGCGATGTGCGCCAGTGCGACAGCACCGGCTTCACCTTTGCCGGCTCTGACTTCTACCGGGACTCCGACACCGACCCCGTGGCCGCCGTGGTCTTCGGCAAGCCCTCCGCCGGTCACCTCCTGCGGAACCTGTCCCACGGCATCGGCACCGCCGACGACGGGGATAAGTATTACACCAACTCCGCCAGCCAGGGGGACTACCACGTCTCCACCCTGAGCTATCTCCCCGACGCAGGCTACATGGGCCAGGCCACCATCCCCGTGACCTACATCACCGCCGCCGGCATCGAGACCACCGGCGTGATCAAGATCTCCGTCAGCACGAAGACCGACTCCGCCCAGTTCAAGGACGTCACGCGCAGCAACGTGGGCACCTGGGCCGCCGACGCCGTGGACTTTGCCTATCACTTCGGCCTCGTCAGCGGCGTGAGCAAGACCGAGTTTGCCCCCAACAGCCCCATGACCCGCGCCCAGCTCGTCACCGTCCTCTATCGCGCCGCCGGCAGCCCCTCGGTCACCGTCAGCACCAACTTTGAGGATCTTGACGTCGGCTCCTACTATTACAGTGCCGTGGTCTGGGCCAACGTCAACGGTATCGTCAACGGCACGTCTGACACCACCTTCTCCCCGGACAGCCGGCTCACCCGCCAGCAGCTGGCCGCCATCCTCTATCGGTATGCCAGAGCCTTCGGCGGGGATACGTCCTACATCGGCAACCTCAGCCACTTCACCGACCGGCACCAAGTAGACTCCTATGCCACCACCCCCATGATCTGGGCCGTGAGCCACGAGATCATCTCCGGCACCAGCGACACCACCCTCTCCCCCCTGTCCACCGCAACGCGGGCCCAGGTGGTGGTCATCCTCCACCGGTACCTGACCGATTGAGTCACTTTTTCCCAGAGAAACCCGGAAAAATCCCAAAAAACAGCCAAGAACCGACCAAAACCGCCGCGGACCCCGCGGCGGTTTTGCTGTGCCAGCGCTTGACAGAGAGGCGAGGCATGGCTTATGATTAGAAAATAAACAAGCAATTTACAGAACAAGGAGAACCCCATGGCAAAACGCAAACAGGAATACGGCAACGAGTCCATCTCCATGCTGGAGGGGGCCGACCGCGTCCGCAAACGGCCGGGGGTGATCTTCGGCTCCGACGGGCTGGAGGGCTGCGAGCACGCCGTGTTCGAGATCCTCTCCAACGCCATCGACGAGGCCCGCGAGGGCTTCGGCAAGGAGATCGTCGTCACCCACTTCCGGGATGGCCGCATCCAGGTCGAGGACTTCGGCCGGGGCTGCCCGGTGGACTGGAACGAAAAAGTCGGCAAGTACAACTGGGAACTGGTCTTCTGCGAGCTGTACGCCGGCGGAAAATATGACAACAACGGCGGCGACAACTACGAATATTCCCTGGGCCTCAACGGCCTGGGCGCCTGCGCCACCCAATACACCGCCCGCTTCATGGACGTCATCGTCCGCCGGGACGGCAAACGCTATGACCTCCACTTTGAAAAGGGCCAGCTCATCGGCGAGATGAAGGTCTCCCCCGCCGACCGGAAAAAGACCGGCACCACCATCACCTGGCTGCCCGACTTAGAGGTCTTCACCCAGACCGACATCCCCGACGAGTATTTCAAAGACGTCCTGCACCGCCAGGCCGTCGTGAACGCCGGCATCACCTTCCGCTTCAGGACCCAGGCCGAGCGCGGCTTTGACGAGACGACCTACGTCTACGAAAACGGCATCGCCGACTATGTGGCCGAGCTGGCCGGAGAACACGCCCACACCCCCATCCAGTTCTGGACCGGCGAGCGGGTGGGCCGGGACCGGCCGGACAAGCCCGACTATAAAGTCAAGCTCTCCTGCGCCTTCTGCTTCTGCCCGGCGGCGCATACCATCGAGCATTACCACAACTCCTCCTGGCTGGAGCACGGCGGCGCCCCCGAAAAGGCCATGCGCTCGGCCTTCCTCTCCGCCATGGACGGGTGGCTCAAGCAAAACGGCAAATACAACAAGACCGAAGCCAAGATCACCTGGCCCGACGTCCAGGAGACCCTCATCTTCGTCTCCAACGACTTCTCCACCCAGACCTCTTACGAGAACCAGACCAAAAAGGCCGTCAACAACCGCTTCATTCAGGAGAGCATGACGGATTTTCTGCGGGAGCACCTGCAAATTTTCCTCATCGAAAACCCCCAGGCCGCCGAGGAAGCCGCCCGGCAGATCCTCGTCAGCAAGCGCAGCCGCGAGGCCGGGGAAAAGGCCCGCCTGTCCATCAAGAGCAAGAGCCTGGCCGGCAGCGTGGACATCGCCAACCGGGTGCAGAAGTTCGTGGACTGCCGCACCAAAGATGTCTCCCGCCGGGAGCTGTACATCGTGGAGGGCGACTCCGCCCTCGGCTCCGTGAAGCTGGGCCGGGACGCCGAGTTCCAGGGCATCATGCCCGTCCGCGGCAAGATCCTGAACTGCCTCAAGGCCGATTACGGCAAGATCTTCAAGAGCGAGATCATCACGGACCTGCTCAAGGTCATGGGCTGCGGCGTCGAGGTCCACGACAAGCACAACAAGGACCTCTCCCTGTTTAACCTCGACAATCTCCGCTGGAACAAGATCGTCATCTGCACCGACGCCGACGTGGACGGCTACCAGATCCGCACCCTGATTTTAACCATGCTCTGGCGGCTCACCCCCACCCTTATTCAAGAGGGCTACGTCTACATCGCCGAGTCCCCCCTCTATGAGATCGCCTCCGGTGGCAAGACCTGGTTTGCCTACTCCGAAAAGGAAAAGGCGGACATCCTCACGGAGCTGGACGGCAAGAAAGCCACCCTCCAGCGCTCCAAGGGCCTGGGCGAGAACGACCCGGAGATGATGTGGATGACCACCATGAACCCGGACTCCCGCCGCCTCATCCGCGTCATGCCCACCGAGGCCGAGGCCACCGCCCGCGTCTTCGACCTCCTCCTCGGCGAAAACGCCCAGGGGCGCAAAGAACACATCGCCCAGAACGGCTACAAGTATCTCGACCTGGCGGATATTTCGTGACCGCTCGCTTGGGGCCGTCCTTCCCGGCGGCTTGCCCCTTCCACTTTCCCCCACCCTGAAAGGAGCCTTCCCATGAAAAAATTCCTGGCGACCCTGCTCACCCTGACGATGCTCGGCAGCGTGTCCGTCCCCGCCCTGGCCGCCGAGCAGCCCGCCGACACCAGCGGCAGTGCCAACACCACCTATCCCGCCGACGAAGCCAACACCCCCTATGACCAGGGCTACGACGACGGCTACAAGCTCGGCTATGAAAAAGGCGAAGCCCTCTGCAAGCAGGACATCGCCGCAGGCACCGTCACCTATTCCCCCGACTACAACTACAGCGAGGGCAGCGAGACCTATGAAGACGGCCTGACCGACGGCACCATCGACGGCATGGACGACGGCTACACCGCCACCTTCGAGTACCACTACCACATGGACTACTGGACCGCCGTGGAGCTGCTGGACAAGGGCGGCACCGTCGGCCAGATCAACGTGCTGGTCGATCAAACCTGCCTGAACTTTGGCAATGGCCCCTGGCCCGCGCTCTTCGAGGGCACGACCATGGTCCCCGTCCGCACCGTGATGGAAGCCCTGGGGGCCAACGTGGCTTACGCCCAGACCGCAAAGACCATCACCATCACCAAGGGCGACACCGTTATCACCCTCACCCTGGGCAGCCCCCAGGCAAGCGTCGAGAAGGACGGCAAGACCGAGACCGCCACCCTCACCAAGGCCCCCTACATCGCCCAGGCCAACGGCGTATACAGCACCATGGTCCCCGTCCGCTTCGTCAGCGAGGCCTGGGGCACCACCGTCCTGTGGGATGATGACCACCGCACCGTGGTCCTGGCCGACACCGCCGGTCTCATCGCCGAGATGGACCAGAACTTCACCATCTTCAACCAGATTTTACAGGCCCAGCAGAAGACCTTCGCGGGCAAAAAGCTCGTCCAGACCATGCAGGCCACCGGCCAGCTGACCCTGTATGACGAAGCAGGCAAAGCCACGGACTACGCCGTCTCCGCCGATGCCAAGACCTACTCCGACGGCAAGGCCCAGCGGATGCAGGCCACTCTAAACATGGAGTCCGCCCTGAAAGCCCTGGCAAAGTCTCACCCGGAGATCTTAGATCAGGTCCAGGTCAGCTTAGGCACGCTTCTGCGGACCGACCTCAAGCGCATCCCCGTGGACTTTCTCATGGATGAGAAGGGCGGCTGCTATGTAAACTCCCCCCTCTTCTACCTCTTCTTCCCCCGCACCTTTGACGAGGGCAGCTGGATACACCTGCTGGACCTGGACCCCACCATTCTCTCCCTGGCCCAGAAGGGCGGCAGCATCGGCGAGATCCTCTCCCAGAGCGTCGCCAGCGTCAGCCCCTTTGACTATTACGACACGTTAGCGCAGTCCGCCAAGGCCATGAGCGCCCTCTTCCGGGACGACCTGGCCCAGAAGGGCGGCAATACCTACACCTGGAAGCTCAACAACGCTGCGCTGAACCGCCTGCTGGGCGACCTCACCGGGAGCGACGCGGACGATGCCGAAAACGACCTGGCCGACACCCTGACGCTCGACGGCACGTTCTCTGTGGACACCCGGGGCGGCGCGTCCATTCAGCTCTCGATGGACCTCAAGACCGGCAACCAACCCCAGGAGCGCATCGGCCTGCGCTTCCGCCTGACCCAGAGCACCTCTACCACCAGCACCCTGCCCTCCCTGACCCTGCCGGAGGGGGCAGATGTGCAGGAGTTTATGGGCGTCGGCTCTGTTCTCTGAGCCGCAGCAAATGTATCCCCTCGATCGGCAGGAAAAGAAAGGAAGTCTGATCTATGGATAACAGACAAGGCAGAAAAACCGGCTGGACCATCATTGGCTGCGGCTGCGTGTTCATCATCCTCTCCAAGCTCTGGATCGGCCTGCTCATGGCCGCCCTGGGCATCCTCCTCATCTGCATTGCCGGGCGCTGCCCCCACTGCGGCAAGATCTTGCTGCTGGTATCCCCCAACGCCACGCAATGCCCCAAATGCCACAAGCCGCTGCAATGACGGCTCCCACTGACACACAGCGCAACCACCGGCGGGCCGCATCGGTCCGCCGGTCGCCTGTCACGGCACCACCGTTCCCCCGTAGGGACGCAAGGAGGTAATCACAGGTTATGGCAAGAAAAAAATCCCCTGACCAAACGAAAAAACGAACCAACCCTGAGGGCGTCATGGGCCTGCACGCCGAGGTGGTGGAGCAGCCCATCACCGACACCTTAGAGATCAATTATATGCCCTACGCCATGAGCGTCATCATCTCCCGCGCCATTCCGGAGATCGACGGCTTCAAGCCCTCCCACCGGAAGCTGCTGTACACCATGTACCAGATGAAGCTGCTCAGCGCAGGCCGCACCAAGTCTGCCAACGTGGTCGGCGCGACCATGAAGCTCAACCCCCACGGCGACGTGGCCATTTACGAGACCATGGTCCGCCTCTCCAGGGGCTACGGTGCCCTGCTCCACCCCCCGGTGGACTCCAAGGGCAACTTCGGCAAGGTCTACTCCCGCGACATGGCCTACGCCGCCTCCCGTTACACGGAGGTGAAGCTGGACGGCATCTGCGAAGAGCTGTTTCGGGACATCGACAAAAACGTGGTGGATTTTGTCCCCAATTATGACGGCACCCTCACCGAGCCGGTCCTGCTGCCCACCACCTTCCCCAATATCCTCGTCTCGGCCAACATGGGCATCGCCGTGGGCATGGCCTCCAACCTCTGCGGGTTTAACCTGGCCGAGGTCTGCCAGGCCACCATCGCCCGCATCAAGGACCCCCAGGCCGATCTCCTGGAGACCCTGAAAGCCCCCGATTTCCCCACCGGCGGCCAGCTCCTCTATGACCGGAAAGAGCTGGAGAGCATCTACCGCACCGGCCGCGGGTCCTTCAAGGTCCGGGCCAAGTGGCGGTATCTCAAGGCCGAAAATCTCATCGAGATCTATGAGATCCCCTACACCACCACCGCCGAGGCCATCCTGGACAAGGTCGCCGAACTCATCAAGTCCGGCAAGGTCCGGGAGGTCGCCGACATGCGCGACGAGACGGACCTGTCCGGCCTGAAGCTGGCCATCGACCTCAAGCGCGGCACCGACCCGGACAAGCTCATGCAAAAGCTGTTCCGCGCCACCCCCTTGCAGGATTCCTTCGCCTGCAACTTCAACATCCTGGTGGATGGGATGCCCAAGGTCATGGGCGTGGGCGAGATCCTGGACCGCTGGACGGAATGGCGCTCCGGCTGTGTCCGCCGCGCAGCCCAGCACACCTTAGAGCAGAAGCAGAACAAGCTCCACCTGCTGAAAGGCTTGGGTGCCATCCTGCTGGACATCGACAAGGCCATCGCCATCATCCGAAATACCGAGCAGGACAACCTGGTCGTGCCCAACCTGATGGAGGGCTTCGGCCTGGATAAAATTCAGGCCGAATACGTTGCTGACCTGCGCCTGCGGAACATCAACAAAGAATATATTCTGCGGCGCACCGCCGAGACGGAGCAGCTGGAGAAGGACATTGCCGACTTAACGGACCTCATCGCCAAGCCCGCCCGCATCCGCCGGGAGATCGTGAGGCAGCTTCAGGCCGTGGCGAAGAAATACGGCGAGGACCGCCGCACCGAGATCGTCCTGCTGGAGCAGCTGGCGGAGGAGGCCCCGGAGACGGAGGAGATCCCCGCGACCCCCGTCCACCTTTTCCTGTCCAAGCAGGGCTACTTCAAAAAGATCTCCCCCCAGTCCCTCCGCATGTCCGGGGAGCAGAAGTACAAGGAGGGCGACGGCCCCGCCTTCCACTGGGAGACGACCACGGCCGCCGAGCTGCTCTTCTTCACCAACCGGCAGCAGTGCTACAAGGCCTTCGCCTACACCTTTGATGACAGCAAGGCCAGCGTCCTGGGCGACTATCTCCCCGCCAAGCTGGAGATGGACGAGGGCGAGACCATCCTCTGGGCTGGTCTGGCCGGGGATTACACCGGCACTTTGCTCTTCTTCTTTGAAAACGGCAAAGTGGCCCGCGTGCCCCTGTCGGCCTACCAGACCGTGACCCGCCGGAAAAAGCTCACCGGGGCCTACTCCGACAAGAGCCCCCTGAAAGACGTGCTCTTCCTGCCGGAGGGCACCGAGGAGGAGATCGTGCTCTACTCGACGGAGGGCCGCGCCCTGCTCTTCCAGACCGACGGCATCCCGGTCAAGGCCACCCGCTCCACCCAGGGCGTGCAGGTGATGACCCTGAAAAAGTCGTATAAGGCCGAGCACGCCCTGCCCCTGGCCCAGACCAAGATCGTGAACCGATCCCGCTACCGCGCCCGCAGTCTCCCCGCCGCCGGGGCCTTGGTGAAGGCCGAGGACCAGGGGGACACGCAGATGAGCCTGCTATGAGACGGCAGAAAACACGCCCCCTGGCCCTGCTGCTGTCCCTGGGCCTGGTCCTGGGCCTAGCGGGCTGTGGGTCTATGTTAGAGCGGAGCTACGCCTCCGTAACCCCCCACACCCAATTCTCTGACGAATCCGACAGCGGCTCCGTCCTCCGGGCGGAGACGTACCAGGGCCTGGTCAGTGCCCTGCTGCATCTCGTCGAGCAGGGCGCGGAAAAGGGTGAGCTGCGGCTCTACCAATACAGCAGCGTCACCGGGGCCGCCGCCAGCGACGTGGATCAGGCCTGCTTAGAAGTCACCCAGGAGGACCCCTTAGGGGCCTACGCTGTGGACTACATTAAGTACGATGTGGAGCAGACGGTCTCCTACTATCAGATCAACGTAAAGCTGGCCTACAACATCGACCCCAAGGAGCTGAAAGACGTCATCTCCGTCACCGGCAGCACCGCCGTCCGGCAGGAGCTGGAGGAGCTGCTCCCGGACCAGCCCAAAAAGGTCGTCTTCCGCATCGGCTACTTCTCGGCGGAAGACAGCGCCGCCACCCTCCGCCAAGCCGTCCAGGACGCCTATGACAACCAGTCCAGCCCCCTCCCGGCCCTGGAAAACATCAACGTCGCCCTCTATCCTGACCACGGCCAGCAGCGGGTGGCCGCCATCACCCTGACCTGGCAGACGCAGGACCGGCAGACCGTGGAAAATATTTTGGGAAATTTGAAAAAATAGCTTGACTTTCCAGCGAGGGTATGATAGTATACTCCTTGCTGATGCGAGTGTAGCTCATCTGGTAGAGCGCCACCTTGCCAAGGTGGAGGTAGCGAG
>ERZ809296.1785-NODE-1785-length-23436-cov-8.206022_pt1 | contig 23436 bp, 17 predicted proteins | sample MGYA00520511_ERZ809296 | MGnify/ENA primary metagenome ERZ809296 (study PRJEB31576, sample SAMEA3212662) | Homo sapiens | biome: human-gut; feature: human gut; material: fecal | place: Sweden | collected 2012 ... | reverse complement strand
CAGACCTCCGTGCGGCACCCCGCCGCCAGACCTCCGTGCGGCGAGAGCACGCATCTTGTTGTCTATGGCTGCTCTGTGTGCCGGTGGGCGGCGGCCCGCCCGCGAGATCGCCACACGCGAGCTTCGCTCGGAGTGCTCGATCTCGAGGCCCGCCCTGGCCCTGCCACCGCCCACCGGCACCGCAGCCACACCAGCCTCGGCGGCAAATCCCCCATCGAATACGAACTACACCAAGCGGCCTGGACAACAGCCGCATAAACAAACCGTCAACAACTTGCGCGCAGCCCCAGGACTTAACCAAGGCGCGACAACGTGGCGACGTTGAAACCAACAACACCACTGCTCGCCCCCAACAAAGCACCGCTGAAACCGGCGACACCTCTGCACCCGGAAAATGCACCAAAAACAATCATTTCTCACCCGCAAAGGCGATGGCGGTTTCAACCCCACACAGACACACGCGAGCAAAGGCAACAGGGGTTTCAGACAACCGGGCCGCCTCGCTTACAGGGACCGGCAGCGCCACCCACTCTCACTAAACCTGGCCATGCCTGGGTAGTGCCTTGTCTTCACGGCTGCCAGACGACGCACCGCGTGCCCCTGAGACAACGACGCCCGTGACGAGTATGCGCGGATAGGTTATCGCGATGCGGATAGGAAAATAACCTATCCGGATGCGGACAACCTATCCACATGCATCCGTATCTCCACTCCGTTGCCACCCACAGGCACCGCAGCCACCCACCCAGCAGGCCTCGCACCACCCTCCAGTCGGGCGGCTACTACCACCGGGCCCTGCCGCCGCCGCAGACGACGTGTTCGGAGTCGAGGCAGAGGTTGACGTAGGTCGGGTCGGTGGCGTCGAAAATGCGGCCAATTACTTCGGAGGTTTCGATGTGGGAGTCGCCGTGGAGGTGCAGGACTATCTTCAGCCCGTATTCGTCGAGGAGCATCTGTCCCAGGGCGTTGGCATGACTGAGAATCCAGCTTCCGCCATTTCCTGCCAGGCCTGACGGGGATCCATCTGCTTGAGGTCCTCGAGAAACCAGACGCCCCACTGGTCGGGACACACACCGATGGTGAGTTTGGAGTAACGCGGATAATCCGTGTTGATTGCTTATGGCATCATTGTCTCTTTCTTCGTCGAAAAGGCTCCGTACCTATCCACTGGCACAGATGTGTCCATCGTGCCAAACAGGCCTCACCCAACCGACGATTTGACCATACAGACATTCAATTGAGCGCTGAAACTTCGTTGTTGAAACGACGATAACTCGCGTATCCACGTTTTAACGGACGTCCACATTACGTTTCGTTCTAACAAAGACACAAAGAGTGGAGGGGTGGGCACAGTGTGCCCACCCCTCCACTCAGAGAGTTGTCAGACTCAGGCGTTCGTCGGGAAGTTCATTCCGACGTAGCCGACCTTCTCGCCGCGCTTGGGCCAACGGGTCGTGACAACCTTGGCCTTCGTGTAGAAGCGCACGCCCTCGGGGCCGTGGATGTGGGTGTCACCCAGCAGCGATTCCTTCCAGCCTCCGAAGGAGTAGTAGGCGACCGGGACCGGGATCGGCACGTTGACGCCAACCATGCCGGCCTCGACGTCGACGACGAAGTGGCGGGCGGTGTCACCGTCGGAGGTGAAGATCGCAGAGCCGTTACCAAACTCGGAGGAGTTGACGATCTCGATGGCTTCCTCGTAGGTGTCGGCGTGCACGACGACCAGGACAGGGCCGAAGACCTCTTCGCAGTAGACGCTCAGGTTGCGGTCCACATTGTCGATGATGGTGGGGGCCAGCCAGAAGCCATCCGCGTACTCCTCGCCCTCGGGGCGGTAGCCGCGGCCATCGAGGACGATATTTGCACCCTTAGCCTCGGCCTCGTCGATCCACTTCGTAATGCGCTCCTGGGAGGAGCGGGTGATGACCGGGCCCATCTCGGAGGCCGGGTCGGTGCCGGGGCCGACGACGATCTTCTCGGCGCGAGCCTTGATCGCGGGCACGAGCTTCTCCTCGACGCCACCAACGGTGACGATCACGGGCAGGGCCATGCAGCGCTGGCCGGCCGCGCCGAATGCGCCGGCGCTGATGTGCTGCGCGGCGAACTCGATGTCCGCGTCGGGCATGACGATCGCGTGGTTGTTCGCCCCACCCAGGGCCTGGACGCGCTTGCCGTGGGCCACGCCCGTGTCCTGCACGATGTGGGCGACAGGGGTGGAGCCGACGAAGGAGATGGCATCGATACCGGGATGGGTGAGGATGTCGGTGACCAGGTGACGATCGCCGGCGATGACGTTGAACAGGCCGTCGGGCAGGCCGGCCTCCTTGTAGAGGCGGGCGATGATCAGCGAGGCGCTGGGGACGACCGAGGCGACCTTGAGGATGAAGGCGTTGCCGGTGGCCAGAGCGACCGGGTGCATCCACATGGGGACCATGGCCGGGAAGTTGAAGGGGCAGATGCCGGCGACGACGCCGACGGGCTGGCGCAGGGTGTGCACGTCCACGCCGGTCGAGGCCTGGTCGGTGAACTCACCCTTGAGTGCGGCGTTGATGCCACAGGCGAAGTCGATGGTCTCGCGACCGCGGGCGATCTCACCGAGGGCGTCGCCGTGGGTCTTGCCACCCTCGCGCACGATGGCGTCGGCAATTTCGTCCTGATGATCGATGACGAGCTGGCGGAACTTGAACATGATGTCCACGCGCTTGGCCAGGGCGGTGCGCCCCCATTCCTTCTGTGCGTTGCGGGCAATCTCAACGACATGGTCGAGGCAATGCTTGTCTGCGAGAGCAAGCTGATCGACGACCTTGCCGGTGGCGGGGTTCTCGACGCCGATGGTCTTCTCGGAGTGAGCGACGTACTCTTCGCCGTTGACCCACAGGTTGATTGTCATTGGTTTTACCTTTCTTCCCATTCATCCACGAATGGCGAAACAACTTTGTTAGGACAAATAGTAGCACGTTCCTAAGACTAATGTCACGATGTCCGTAACATCAGTGCCAACAGGGCCCAGATTGTCCCGTCTATTGAACACATTCCCCCCATCACCAACTCCCCACACCAGCCAACGTGCCGTTTCACAAAACGTTTCACGCCGGGACTACTGACGCACCAAGGGCATAGGCGATGGAGGCGGCCGCGGACTAATCCGGGGCCGCCCCTCACGCACTCATCGCATCACAGGTAGTGGCGTTGCGGCTTACGATCGTTCTGGTAGTCCTCGTACGCACGCTGGGTCGACTCGAGCACGGACACCTCCGAGATCGCCACGTCCCACCAGGAGGATCCGGGCGGGTTGGGACCCATCAGGTCGGTCTCAATGTGGATCATGGTCGCACGATCCGAGGCGGCGGCAGCCTTGTAGGCCTCCTTGAACTCCTCGATCGTGTGAACTTCGAGCACGTCAATGCCCCACGAGCGAGCATTCGCCGCGATGTCCACGCCAGCGATCGTATCCATATCCTCCAGGTGCGAGCCGGTCCCACGCTGGCGATACTTCGTGCCAAAGCGCTGGGAGCCGCGCGACTCGGACAGGGCGCCGATCGATGCGAAGCCATAGTTCTGCAACAGGACGTAGATGACCTTGATACCCTCCTGGGCGACCGTGGCCAGCTCCATCGGAAGCATCTGGTAGGTGCCGTCACCGACGATCGAGACAACCTCGGACTGCGGACGCGCCAGCTTGACGCCCATGGCGGCCGGGACCTCGTAACCCATGCAAGAGAAGGCGTACTCGACGTGGTACTGGACGGGGGTCTTGGCCTGCCACAGGGCCTGCAGGTCGCCGGGCATCGAGCCGGCAGCATTGATAACCACGTCCTCATCGCCCATCAGCTCGTTAAGGGCGCCGAAGACCTCAGTCTGCGCGGGCAGCGGGGCGTTGCCCACGTGGTAGCACTGCTCCACCTTGGCGGCCCAGGCCTCGCGCTCGGCAGCGATCTCGGCGGTGTAGGACTCGTCGACGCGGTAGTCGGCCAGCTCCTCGGTCAGGGCAACGAGCGCCTCGCGGGCGTCAGCCACGACCATCTCGGCGCTCTGCTTGGCGGCGTCGAAGGGCGTGATATTGATGTTGACGAAGGAGACGTCGGGGTTCTTGAACTGCGTCTTCGAGGCCGTCGTGAAGTCGGAGTAGCGCGTGCCCACACCGATGATCAGGTCGGCCTTGTCGGCCAGGTGGTTGCCCGAGTCGCCGCCGGTGGAGCCGACACCGCCCACGGAGCAGGGGTGATCGCAGTTGATGGCGCCCTTACCAGCCTGCGTGTCCGCCACCGGGATACCGGTCGCGGCCGCGAATGCGCGCAGCTCCTCCGAGGCCTCGGAGTAGATGGTGCCGCCGCCGGCGATGATGAGGGGACGCTTGGCGGCGCGGATCTTGGTCACCGCACGCTCGATGGCGGCGCGCTCGGCCGGAGGACGGCGCACGTGCCACACGCGCTTGGCGAAGAACTCGACCGGCCAGTCGTAGGCCTCGGCCTGAACGTCCTGGGGCAGGGCGATCGTCACGGCACCGGTCTCGGCCGGGTCGGTCAGGACGCGCATGCCGTTCAGGAGCGAGGGGATCAGCTGCTCGGGACGATTGATGCGGTCGAAGAAGCGCGAGACGGGACGGAACGCGTCATTGACAGTCACGTCGAGCGAGGTCGGATCCTCGAGCTGCTGGAGGACCGGGTCCGGGATGCGGGTCGCGAACTGGTCGGAGGGGAAGATGAGGACGGGCAGGCGGTTGGTCGTCGCGGTCGCGGCGCCGGTCACCATGTTCAGCGAGCCGGGGCCGATCGACGCAGTCGTCATCCAGGTCTGCAGGCGGTTCGTCGTCTTGGCGAATGCCGCGGCCGCGTGGACGGCGCCCTGCTCGTTGCGGGGCATGATGTAGGGCATCGGGTTCTCGCCCTCGGCGGGCGCGATCTCATTCTGCAGCAGGGCCTGACCGATGCCGGCAACGTTACCGTGACCGAAGATGCCGAAGGCGCCCGCGATGAGGCGATGTTCAACACCGTCACGCTCGGTGTACTGGTTGGACAGGAAGCGAATGATTGCCTGTGCAACCGTCAGGCGCACGGTTCCCTTGTAGGCTTCTTTGCTCATGGGTAGTCCTTTCGGGGCTTTCTTACTTATTCATGGGCAGACGGGGGTCCACTTCCTGGCTTTCCCAGGTTGCGCGGATCCAGTGGTGCGCCGGGTCATCGGGGGCGAGCCACACGAGGTCCTCGTTCGGGCCGGCCATGACGTTCAGGTAGTACATGTCGTAGCCGGGGGCCGCGACGCAGGGGCCGTGGTAGCCGTGGGGCACGAGGGCGACGTCGCCGTCGTGGACCTCGCAGCACAGATCGATCGGGCGGCCGGGGCTGCCGTAGGTGCGGTGCAGACCAAAGCCCTTGGAACCCTCGGGGCCGTCTTCGATCTCGAAGTAGTAGATCTCTTCGAGCTCGCGCTCGTCCTCGGAGTCCTGCTCGTGCTTGTGGGCCGGGTAGGAGGACCAGTTACCGCCGGGGGTGATGACCTCGCAGGCCAGCAGGTGGGAGGTGGTGACGCCCTCGACGGCCAGGGAGTAGTTGTTGACCTGGCGCGAGCAGTCGCCGGCGCCGCGCAGGTCGACGCGGACCTGGCTCTTGGGGTAGTAGGCGACGGGGATGTCGCGGGTGGCGATCGCGGAGGGGAAGGCGAAGCGGCCGCCCTGGGCAGAGGTGATGGTCAGGCTCTCGCCGCGTCCGACGTACAGGTAGTCGGTGACGCCGGAGAAGACGCCGCGGCGGCCCTCGAGCTCGAAGGTCTGCCCGTCGACCTCGACGGTCGCGCCGCCGGCGAGGGGCAGGACGAGGAGCTCAGCCTCGCCGGTCTCGACGACCTGGGATGCGCCGGCCTCGAGAACGAGGACGCGCAGGCCCGAGAAGGCCCAACCGGCACGCTGGGGGTCAATATCGACGGTGAAACTGCCATGGCCGGAGGAGCCGGCGGGAACGTAAATATCGGGAAGAGTCATCGTGGTCTCCTGAAAGTTGGGCATCGGTGCCGCTGGATGAAAAGGGGGACGAGGCTGGGGCAGGTCGGGTGAGTTACGGGAGGACCCCCGTTTCGACGAAGGTGTGCAGCTGCTCGAGCGTGGGCATGGCGGTCGAGCATTCGATGTGCAAACACACGTAGGCTCCCGCGGCCGAGGCGTAACGGATCGTGCGCTCGAGGTCCCACCCTTCGACGAGGCCATGGATGAGTGCGCCTCCAAAGGCGTCCCCCGCGCCGAGGCCGTTGACGACGTCCACGTCCCAAGCATCGACCCACACGCGCTCGTCGGCGGTCTTGGCGAGGGTCCCCTTGGGGCCTTGCTTAACGATCGCCAGCTTGACGCCCCGTTCGAGGAGGGCGTCGGCCGCGCCTTCGGGATCGGAGACGCCGACGGCCATCTCGCATTCCTGGCGGTTACCGACGGCGACGTCCACGCGGGACAGGACGGCTGCGACGCGCGAACGCGCCTGCGCCATGCCGCTCCACAGATTGGAGCGGTAGTCGAGGTCGAGGATCGTCACGCCATTGGAGCGGTCGCGATGATCGAGGGCGCGCAGGTGCAGGCCGAAGGAGGAGTCGCGCGACAGGCCGGTCACGGTGAACCAGAAGATTCCGGCACGCTCAACGGCGTCCCAATCCACCTGATCCTCCCCCAGCTCCAGGTCCGGGGCGCTGGGCTCTCGATAGAAGTAGAGGGGGAAGGAGTCCGGCGGGAAAAGCTCGGCAAAGGTCACGGGGGTATGGAAGTCGCGCACGGTGACGACATGGTCGGAGGAGACGCCGAGGCGCTCCAGCTCTCGCGTCACGAAGCGGCCGAAGGGGTCGTCCCCCACGCCGGTGATGACGCCGGAGCGATGCCCGAGGCGGGCAGCTGCGACGGCGACGTTCGTCGGGCTGCCGCCGAGGAACTTTCCGAAGGTTTCGACATCTTCGAGGTGGGCGCCAACTTGGAGAGGAAAAATGTCAATGCCGGAACGACCCATTGTTAGAATGTCGACATAGCGGCGCTCGAGAGACATGGCGCCTCCTCCCTCTCCATTGGGGTGGCCCGTAAACCTTTCGCTCCAAGGATGCACTATCAACAGGCAATCGTCAAACTTTGTCTGTACAATATGTAACAGCGCGTCACTCTCACCCTTTACATCAACGCTGATACTATGTAACCCTAAATATTTAGCTCCACTGTCGCGCCACACACGAAGGTTTGACATGTCCAAAGCATCGCCCACCTCGGAGAACACCCCCTACGTTCCAGACATCACGCTGGATCGTTCCTCCCCCGTGCCGCTGTACTTCCAAATTTCGGAGCCCATTGCACAGCTCATCAACTCCGGCGCCCTGCCCGCGGACACGCGCCTGGAGGACGAACTGTCGATGGCTGCGCGACTGCATGTCTCCCGCCCCACGGCGCGACAGGCGCTCCAGCGCCTCGTTGACCGCGGCCTCCTAACGCGCCGCCGCGGCGTCGGTACGATCGTGTCCCCGCGCCACGTTCACCGCCCCATGGAGCTCACCTCCCTCATGCGCGACCTCGTCAACGCCGGCCACAAGGTCCACACGACGATCCAGCGCTACGAGGCGCGCCCGGCCAATGCTCAGGAAGCCGACATCCTCAAGATCACCGAGGGAACACTCATCGTCCACATTGAGCGCACGCGTTTTGCCAACGACGAGCCGATCGCCGTGCTTACCAACTTCATCCCGACGGACATCGCACCGACCATGCAGGAGCTCGAGTCCGCCTCCCTCTACGACCTGATGCGCGAGCGCGGGGTCACCCTGGCCTCGGCCCGCCAGGTGATCGGCGCCCGCAGCGCGACAACAAAGGAAGCCAAGCTCCTGTCCGAGCACCGCGGCGCCGCCCTGCTGACGACACAGCGCACGACATACGACCCCTCGGGACGCATTGTCGAGTACGGCAACCACATCTACCGCGCATCGCGATACTCCTTCGAGGCTAGCCTTTTCGCCCAGTGACAAGACATTGATACTTTGTCCTAACAAACTGTTGACAGGCGTAGGTGCTCGCCGTAGACTTATCCCCGACGGAGAAAGTCGAAAGCAATCACAAAGGAGTGCTTCCCGCCATGTCCATCGAGTACACCCCCGGCCCCCTTCTGGACGCCGCGCGTAACACCCCCACCGCCCTGTGGAACGATTCCTCGGATCCCAGCGAGCTGGCGCAGTCCATCTCCTTCGGCGGCGTTGGCGCTACCTGCAACCCGACCATTGCCTACACCTGCATCAACCAGCGTCGCGACGTGTGGCTGCCCCGCATTGCGGAGCTCGCCAAGGAAATGCCCGACGCCACCGAGTCTGAGATCGGCTGGCAGGTCGTGCGCGAGCTGTCCCTCGAGGCCGCCAAGCTCCTTGAGCCCATTTTCGAGGCCGAAAATGGCCGCAACGGCCGCCTGTCCATGCAGACGGACCCGCGCCTGGCTCGCTCCGCCAAGGCCCTGGCCGACCAGGCCGAGGAATTCCACAACCTCGCTAAGAACATCATCGTGAAGATCCCCGCCACCTCGGTGGGTGTCGAGGCCATCGAAGAGGCCACCTACCGCGGCGTCTCCGTCAACGTGACGGTCTCCTTCTCCGTCGCACAGGCCGTCACGACGGGCGAGGCCATCGAGCGCGGCCTCAAGCGCCGCGAGGCCGAGGGCAAGGACACCTCCCAGATGGGCCCGGTCGTCACCCTCATGGTGGGCCGCCTCGACGACTGGATCAAGGAGGTCGCCGAGCGCGACGAGATGTTCCTGGATCCGGGTCACCTCGAGTGGTGTGGCATTGCCGCCTTCAAGCGCGCCTACCAGGAGTTCCAGAAGCGCGGTCTGCGAGCCCGCATGCTCTCCGCCGCGTTCCGTAACGTCATGCACTGGTCCGAGTTCGTCGGCGGCGACGTCGTCGTCTCCCCGCCGTTCAAGTGGGCCAAGCGCATCAACGACTCGGACTACAAGATGGAAGAGCGCATGGACATCCCGGTGCGCGAGGACATCATGAAGACGCTGCTCTCGATCCCCGAGTTCGTCCGCGCCTACGAGCCCGACGGCATGACCCCGGAGGAGTTCGACACCTTCGGCGCCACCGCAAGGACCCTGCGCGGCTTCCTGCAGGCAGACGCTGACCTCGACGCCCTGGTGCGCGACGTCATTATGCCCGCCCCGTGATCCACTCGGTGGCCCCACACGTCGCGTGTGAGGCCACCGCCGGTCACGGTTTTTCTGCTCTCCAGCACCCCCTCACCTAGAAAGAAGCAAAGATGCTCAACATTGCCGTTATCGGCGCCGGCCGCATCGGCCACGTCCACGCCAAGACCATCGCCGCGCACCCCGGCGCCACCCTCGCCCTCGTTGCCGATCCTTTCGGTGATGCCGCGCAGAAGCTGGCCGAGGTCTACGGTGCCCGCCACACGACCGACGTGGACTCCGTCTTCACCGACGAGGGGGTCGACGCCGTCGTCATCGGCTCGCCCACGCCGCTGCACATCCCCCACCTGCTCGCCGCCGCCAAGGCCGGCAAGGCCGTGCTGTGCGAGAAGCCGATCGCTCTGGACATGAAGGACGTCGAGGCCGCCCGTGACGAGCTGGGAGCCGTGTCCGTGCCCGTTATGTTCGGCTTCAACCGCCGCTTCGACCCTTCCTTCGCTGCGGTTCACGCCCAGCTTGAAGAGGGAAAGATTGGCGATCTGGAGAACCTGCTCATCATCTCGCGTGACCCCTCCGCTCCCCCGGCCGAGTACGTGAAGGTTTCCGGCGGTATCTTCCGCGACATGACCATCCACGACTTCGACATGGCACGCTTCTTCCTGGGCGACATCGTCGAGGTGCACGCCTTCGGCCAGAACTTCAACGAGGAGATCAGGGAAGCCGGCGACTTCGACGCCGCCGTGGTCACCTTGAAGAACGCCGCCGGCGTCGTCGCAACCATCGTCAACAACCGCAAGTGCTCGGCCGGCTACGACCAGCGCCTGGAGGCCCAGGGCTCGACGGGCACGCTGAACGCGGACAATATCCGCGCCACCACCGTGCGCCTGTCCAACGCCGAGGTCACGGATGCGGCCGAGCCGTACCTGGACTTCTTCCTGCAGCGCTACGCGGACGCCTACCGCATTGAGCTGACCGCGTTCATCGACGCGGTCGTCGCGGGCACCAAGCCCACGCCGTCCATCGACGATGCGATCGAGGCTCTGCGCCTGGCCGAGGCCGCCACGGAGTCGGCGAAGACCGGCAAGCCCGTGTCGCTGGCCTGATAGCGTCTCGAAAGTCCCGGCGGGGTGGTTCCCTCCCCGCCGGGACTTTCGTATAGTGCGCGAGTAAAGGAGGTGCCCATGGCCGCACGCGAGCGTCCCGTGACACAGTCCGACGTCACCACAGCCTTACCCTTGGGACCGACCTGGGCATCGTCGGCTACCACGACATCGACCTGGCTCGACGCCCCGGCTTCGAACTCTCATCGATCAATCAGAATCCGCAAAAGCTCGCTCAGGCGACCGTCTCGTCGGTACTCTCAGCACCATCTCACGAGCCGACGACGCTGAGCACCGTTCCGCGCCTCATCGTGCGCCAATCCTCCACTCGGCGAGACTCCTAGCCGTTCTCGTTTGTACCCCTTGTCCCACCCTTGTCAGGATAAAGAATTTACGCCAGAGTTTGTCATGTCAACTGGTTACATGCGTTGTCAGCGCTGATGCGCACTTTCCCCGCAATGTAGCAATGAGCAACCTCTGACAGCACGAATGCCTCTCGGCATCGGTGTCATCTCTTTGGGTTGGATGGGCCAACTTCACTCGCGCGCCTACGCCAACGGCACGAAGCATTTCCCCGACCTTGAGGTCTCACCCCGTCTCGCCGCGGCCACTGACCCCTCCCCCAACTTCTTGCGCCACGAGATCGCTCTGGCCGCAATCGAGGCCGGTAAGCCTTTCTGGATCGACAAGCCGATGGGCGTCAATGCTGCATAGTCCCCCGTGTCTCGGCTCCCACCACCTTCGATCGATGATTATGCTGTTCCAACAACGTAGTGAAGGAAATCCATGTCCAGCAAGAACCTGTCGCTCGCGACGGTGACGCCTGCTCAGCTGCATGACGCAGTTGAGAAGACACCTGCCTCCGGGCCCCGCCGTGGCGTTTTCGCCATCGCCGCTGTTGCTACCCTCGGCTCCCTGCTCTTCGGTTACGACACGGGCGTTATCTCCGGTGCGCTGCCCTACATGCACATGCCGTTTGGCGCTCACGGCCTCGGCCTGACCTCGCTGGAAGCGGGCGCCATCTCCGGCGTCCTCCTCCTCGGCGCGGCATTCGGCGCCCTGTTCGGCGGCATCATGTCCGACCGCTGGGGCCGCCGCCACAACATCACGCTCCTGGCGATCCTGTTCTTCTTCGGCGCCGTCGGCAACGCGCTCTCCCCCAACGTGTGGGTGATGTACATCTTCCGCGCAGTCCTCGGCTTCGCCGTTGGTGGCGCTTCCGCCACGGTTCCGGTCTACCTGGCCGAGACCGCCCCCAAGCGCATCCGCGGCGCCATCGTCGCCGTCGACCAGCTGATGATCGTCACCGGTCAGCTCCTGGCCTTCTCGATCAACGCTCTCATCGCCACGATGCGCGGCGGCCCCGAGCTGACCGTTACCGCTGACCCTTCCGGTCTACTTCCCGCCGAGTACATCGGCCAGACGATCAACTTCGACATCCTAGCCCTCATGCAGGCCTCGCGCGGCGGCACCCTGAGCACCGCGGAATACCACGAGTTCCTCGCGCAGCTGACCGTCACAGCAGGCAACGGTGACACCTGGCGCTACATGATCGTCCTGTGCTCCATCCCCGCCATCGCCCTGTGGATCGGCATCCGCCTGATGCCCGAGTCCTCGCGCTGGTATGTGGCCAAGGACCGTCTCTACGAGGCGATCGGCGCTCTCAAGCGCGTGCGTAACGAGGCCGTCGACGGCCCCATCGTGGACGAGCTCCAGGACATCGTGACTGTCCACCAGGCCGAGACCTCCAGCGAGCACAAGGGCTTCGGCCACGTGTGGCGCACCCCCTGGCTGCGTAAGCTCATGATCGTCGGCATCTTCCTGGCCATGACCAACCAGCTGACGGGCGTCAACACCGTCATGTACTACGCACCCGAGGTCCTGCAGTACGCGGGCATGGACACCTCCTCCGCGATCGTCGCTCAGGTCGCCAACGGCGTCATGTCCGTGATCGGCTCCGCCCTCGGCATCTGGCTGATCCTGAAGTTCCGCCGCCGCCAGGTCCTCATTGCCGACGTCATCGGCGTAGGCACCTGCCTCCTCGCGATTGCCGCGGTCTTCCAGTTCATGATCGCCCCCTACATGAACGCGCAGCAGACGCCCCCGGCGTGGGCTGCCTACGTCATCCTCGGCCTCATGGCCGTGTTTATGCTGATCGTTCAGTCCTCGAATGGCACGATCGTGTGGACCATGATGGGTGAGATCTTCCCAAACAACGTCCGTGGCGTCATGAACGGCACCGCCATCTTCTGCCTGTGGGTTGTCAACGCGATCGTCGGCTGGACCTTCCCGGTCATGATCGAGGGCCTGGGCGGTGGCCTCACCTACACCGTCTACGGCATCATCAACCTCGTGGTCGCCGTCGTCCTCTACCGCATCATGCCCGAGACCTCGGGCAAATCGCTGGAGGAGATCGAGACGGAGATGGAGGAGCACTTCTCCTGATCGATGGGACGGGGGCGCTGCGGCGCCCCCTCCCCCCTTTACCCTTAGTTTGTCTAGACAAACATCCATTTTCTGGTAGAATTGCTGCTACCGGCACACTGGCCAATGCAACACCGCGACTCATAGGAGAGCTGCAATGACTCACGTCTACGATCCCACAACCGCGATCAACGACCCCAATGGCATCACCTGGGGCATGCACCCGATTGCGTGGCGTAACGACGACATTCCCGAGGTCGGCGAATGGAACACCATCGACGTCATGTTCGACGACCTGGCCGAGGCCGGCTTCGCCGGCACTGAGGTCGCCGGCTGGTACCCCTCGAAGGAAGAGACGAAGGAAAAGGCCGACGCCGCGGGCCTGAAGATCGTTGCCCAGTGGTTCTCCAGCTTCATCGTCCGCGACGGCGTCGAGGCCGTCATCCCGGACTTCCGTGCCACCTGCGAGTACCTGCAGTTCCTCGGTGCCACCCGCGTCGTCGTCTCCGAGCAGACCGGCTCGGTGCAGGGCATCCGCGACATCTGCATCTTCGAGAACAAGCCCGTTCTCAAGGACGAGGAGTGGCCGGTCCTGGCCGAGGGCCTGAACAAGCTCGGCGAGATCGCCCACGAGTACGGCCTTGACCTGGTCTACCACCACCACCTGGGCACCGTCGTCCAGACCAAGGACGAGACGCTGCGCATGCTCGAGCTGACCGATCCGGACAAGGTCTCCCTGCTCTTCGACACGGGCCACGCGTTCGTGGGCGACGGCGACGTCATGGGCCTGCTGCGCGGCGCAATCGACCGCATCAAGCACGTGCACTTCAAGGACGTGCGCCCCGCCAAGATGGAAGAGTCCCGCGAGGCCAAGCGATCCTTCCTCGATTCCTTCCTCGCCGGCATGTTCACGGTCCCCGGCGACGGCACCATCGATTTCACCGAGCCCTACGCCTTCCTCGTTGAGCACGGCTACAAGGGCTGGATCCTCGTTGAAGCCGAGCAGGATCCGAAGATCGCTCCTCCGCTCGAGTACGCGCACATCGCGCGTGACTATGTGAAGGGCACGCTGCTGGGTCAGTGAGCAGCATCGCGCGGTTCCTCAACTTCCCGCGCGAACCATCTGGGGGTGGAAGCGACTCGTTCGCTTCCACCCCTCTGTCGCTGTACAAGCCACGAAAGGCGTCTATGGATCTATCAACGCTGACGACGCTCACGTGGGGCGTCCTCGCGCAGCGACGGTGCCGCTGCTCGTATAAAAAAGTTGTCGGCGCGGGCCTCAGGTCCGCGCCGACAACCTCATCTCACACTCGAGGAGCTGTGATGACCAGGGGCAGAGCATCGCCGCGAGCATCGCTCGGAGGCTGCTCCCCCGCCTGCAGGGTCAGGCTCTCGCCGTCCCACGAGCACGCCGCGCCCGGCGTGAGGATCGCGGAACGCGAGTAGTCGAATCCGCTCGGCAGACCCGCGACCGTCGTGACGGACACATCCGCCACCACGGCGACGTGGTCCTCGTGAACGAGGAGGCGAACCCAGGCCTCATCCTGCGAGGACTCAGCAGTGACAGCCTCGAAGTCCTCGGCCGACAGCGCGCGTACGCCGCGCAGCTCCGATCCATACAGGTCGTTCCAGGCTCCCAGGCCCTCGAGGCACTCGCGCTGCTCGCGCGGGATCGTGCCATCAGCCTTCGGACCCACGTTGAGCAGGAGACGACCGCCGCGCGAGACCACGTCCACCAGGTGGCGAACGGCGGCCGCGCCGCTGAGGTACTGATGCTCGCCCTCGGCACGGTTGTAGCCAAACGACAGGCCGACACCTCGACAGTTCTCCCACGGCTTGCCACTCGTCTCCGAGTCACCCATGTGCTGGTATTCGCTCGTCAGGTAGTCCGCGTGAACGCCGCCGTAGCGGTCGTTCGTCACGCCCTCGGGGCGCGCCGCGTAGAAGTACTCGAAGAGCGTACCCAGGCCGTAGGGGCCGAAGTTCTTGCCCTCGTCCGGCCACTCGATGTCATTCCAGATGACATCGGGCTGGTAGCGGTCGATCAGGTCGCGCACGTGCACGAAGCAGTAGCGCGCATAGTCCGCGTCCTTCGGGCGACACAGGTCCTTACAGTCATCCTCGGAGAGGATCGGGCGGTGGGGGCGGTAGTGCCAGTCCAGGCCGCCCGAGTAGTACAGGCCAACCCGCAGGCCCTCGTCGCGCGCGGCATCCGCGAAGCCGGCCACGAGATCGGTACGCGGTCCACGGCGCACCGTGTTACGCGTGCCCGTCTCGGGCGCGTCCCACAGGGTCACGCCGTCGTGGTGCTTGGTCGTCAGCACCGCGTATCCCGCGCCGGCACGGTGGAACAGGCACATCCACTCAGCTGGATCCCACGCGTCGGGGTCCCACGCGTCCAGGAACGCATCGTATGAGGCCGACCCGTACAGGTCCTTGTGCCGGAGCGCGGCAGGGGAACCCGGGATGCGGATCGTGTTGAAGTACCACTCGGCGTAGGAATTGTGGGTGAACCAGGCCTCCCAGTCCTCCTCGACGCCCAGCTCCCCGTGGTCCTCGGCCCACGCGGGGACCGAGTATGGGCCCCAGTGGACGAAGATGCCCAGCGGGGCGTCCTCGAACCACTGCGGGGTCGGGCGGGACAGCGCACTCCAGCGCTCGGTATCGCTCATCGTTTCGCTCATGGTCGTCAGCGTCCTCCGAAGGCGCCCAGGGTGACGCCCTTTTCCAGCTGCTTTTGCAGGAACACGACCAGCAGGATCGACGGGATCGTCGTCATCGTCACCGCGGCCATCAGCGGACCCCAGTCGGTGCCGCGCTCGCCAGAGAACATCTGCAGGCCCAGAGGGATCGTCGCCAGCGTCGAATCGTTGACCACGATGAGGGGCCACAGGAACGCGGACCAGTAGTCGATGAACGCGAACACGCCCACCACCGTGATCGGAGCCTTGAGCAGGGGCAGCAGGATCTTCGTCAGGATCTTCCAGTCGCTGCAGCCGTCAATGCGAGCCGCCTCCTCGAACTCGAGAGGAAGGGACATGAGGAACTGACGGATCAGGAACGCGCCAAACGCGCCGAACGCGAAGGGCACGATGAGGGCAAAGTAGGAGTTCACCAGGCCCATGCGCTGCATACCGATGTACAGCGGGATCACGAGGACTTCCTGGGGCAGGACCAGCGTACCCAGGAACAGCATGAACAGGTGATCGCGGCCCTTGAAGCGCAGGCGCGCGAACGCGTAGGCGGACAGGACCGACACGACGACCACGAGGGCCGCACCTGCCAGCGAGACGATGAACGAGTTGAGGACGACTCGGCCAAACGGAATCGAGTTGAGAGCCGACGGATAGTTGTCCCAGGCGATTCGGCTGCCCGTCGGGCTCAGGCTGAAGACCTCGGTCGTGGGCTTGAGGGAGGTCGCGACCATCCACACGAAGGGGAAGAGGAAACCGACCGCGATGATCCCGAGCAGGATCACCGAAATAATCGTGGAAAAACGCTTCTTGTTATGCATCGTAGTTCACCCACTTCTTCTGGCCAGCGAACTGCAGGGCCGTCACCGTCATGACAATCACGAAGAGCACCCACGCCATCGCGGACGCGTAGCCAAGCTTGTCGAAAGAGAAACCGTTGCGATACAGGGCCAGCACGATCGTGTTAGTCGCCTCACCAGGGCCGCCCAGCGTCAGGAAGTAGGGCTGAGCGAAAACCTTGAAGGCACCGATGACCGTCATGACCGTGCAGAAGAAGACGGTCGGGGAAATCATCGGGAAGACGACCTTGAAGAAGCGCTGGACGCCGTTGCAGCCGTCGATCGTCGCGGCCTCGAGAACCGAGGTGTTCAGGCCGTTGAGGCCTGCCGTGAGGACGACGATGTTGTAGCCAAGACCCTGCCACAGGCTCATCACGAGCAGCGAGCCCATCGCGAGAGCCGGGTGGTTGAGGAAGGGGATGTGCTCGATCCCGAAGACGGCCAGGGCCGAGTTGACCACACCGTTGTCGGAGAGCATAAGGCGCCAGATCAGCGCGTTACCGACCATCGGCGTGACGACCGGAATGAAGAAGATGACGCGCAGGACACGGCTGAGCCATTCGGGAACGCGCTGGAGCCAGTAGCTCAGGCCGATCGAGATCACCAGGTTCAGCGCCGTGTAGCAGGCGGCGAACACGACGGTGTTGCGCATGACCGTCCAGAACGCCGGATCCTCGCCGCTGAGCATGCGCCGGTAGTTTTCCACTCCGACGAAGCGGCCGCCTCCGAAGATCGACCAGTCGAAGAAGGAGATCACGAGCGAGGCGATCAGGGGCAGGACGATGAAGAGAACGAAGCCCGTCATTCCGGGCGACAGGTAGACGAGGGCACGCAGGCCATCGCCCCGCCGACCCTTAGCGCGCGCGGAGTCTTTGCCGCGCTTGGAGGCCTTCGCCTCCCCCGCGCCCGCCGCGCCCGAGGACGCCTCGCGGCCGGGTTTCACAGTGTCAACGCTCATGAGCTATGCACACCTTTCGTCGAGTATCAGTGGGTTCCGCAGTCCCGCTCACGCCACCGTTAGCGCTAACGGAATGAAACCCACGAAACGAGGCCGGGGAACCGAGCAGTCCCCGGCCTCGTTCATGGTGAGCTGGGATCAGCCAGCGGAGTTCTGCAGATCGGTGAGGATGTCCTGAGCGGTCTTGGTGCCGCGGAAGCCCTCGGGCGAGTACTGCTGGAAGGACGTGTTGATCTGGTTCCACGTCGACGTGGTCACGAGCGGGGTGCCATTCTCGAGGAGGATCCGCACGGCCTCGGCGCTGTCCGCAGGCTTGTTCGCGGCCCACTTGTCCATCGCGGACTCGACGGAGGGGACAGTGCCCTGCTTGTCAGCAACGGTGCCGATGACCTCGGGGGTCACGAGCTCCTTCAGAACGTTGAACGCAGCCTGCTTGTCCGGGCAGGACTTCGCGATGCCGAAGCCGGAACCCTGGATGACCGCACGAGGCTGGCCAGTGGGGGTCGGCAGGACCGCGACACCGAGCTTATCACCCAGCTCCTTCTCGAAGGAGCCGTACATCCACGGGCCGTCCACGATCATCGCGGCGGTGCCGGAGGTGAAGGCGGTCTGGGCCGGGCCGTCGTTGTCGGCGGCGTTCGGGGCAACCGCGACCTGCTCCTTATGGACCAGGTCGAAGGCGAACTGGACGCCCTCAACGAACTTGGGATCCGTCAGAGTGTTCTTGCCGTCCTTGGATACCTGGCCGCCAAAAGCGATACCGAAGTCGCCGGGGGCATTGCCCAGGAGGGACGGCTTGACGGCCATACCGTACTTGCCGTCGCCAGTCAGGGCCTTGGCGTCCTTGAGGAACTGCTCGGTCGTGTAGGAGGTCGAGGGGGCTTCCAGGCCGGCCTTCTCGAACATCTCACGGTTGTAGTACAGGACGTCGGGCTCGGCGTCGTAGGGCAGAGCCAGAACATGTCCGTCCACCGTCATACCCTGCATCATCGCAGCGTTGTAGTCGGAGGCCTTGATGCCGGCGGCTTCCATGTAGGAGTCGAGAGGCTCCAGCAGGCCGGACAGCTCCTGGGCGCGGGCGGCCTGCGTGGTGAGGATGCAGGGCGCGTCCGAGGCAACCATGCGGGTCTTGACCTTGGTCCAGTAGTCGTTGAAGGCCGGGCCGTCGAAGGTCAGGGTGAAGTTGGGGTCCTTCTCCTTGGCCGCATCGACGAAGGACTGCCACTGGGCGCGGTCGTTGTCCGTGGAGACCCAGGTGTACATCTGGTGGACCTGGTCAGCGCCAGATCCGTTGGTCGCGGTGCTTCCAGAACCGCACGCTGCTGCCAGCAGGGCGAAGGCCGAGGCGGTTGCACCGAGTGCGAGGAACTTGGAGATAGTGGGGCGCACGCTGCGCTCCTTCCTTGTCAGGGGCACTGGGGTTCCAGGGGATGCGCTGCCTCTCTGTAGCGCGTGGGTAGGAACGTTCCCGTATGTGCCGTCTCTCGTCATTGAAATTGACAGGACAACTATACCAGCCTCTGAGCAGGGCACACAAGCGAGATTTTTGCATTCATCACATATCGCGATTAAGCCTGACTATCCTGTGAAGGCTTTTGAGGACGCGGATAACAGGCTTTTCAACCGTTTTCGTCAAACTCTCATCAGCCCGTCACCCATCCACTGTGATTAAACACGGATTTAAAAACCCAAAACACCGCGCAGCGCCTCGTCCAGGGAGACGGTACCCGACCCGAGCATGTCTTCCAGGTTCTCGAGCGTGTAGTGCGAGGGGCCCGCCAGGAAGGCGACCATCGCGCCCACCTCGGACGCATCCACACCCATGCGGGCCGCCCACGCGCGCTGGTACAGGCGCAGCTGGGTGACGAAATAGGCGACCTTGTCCGGCTTGGTCGTGGCGGTCACCGGGCGGCCGCTCTTCCAGTCGACGACCAGGTAGCGGGGCCCATTCCCGCGCACTCGCTCAAACACGGCATCGATACGGCCCTGGACGGACACGCCGCCAACCTCCACCGAGAACGCCTCCTCGATCGCGACGGCACGGTAGTCGGCCAACTCGCCGACGACAAACGCGCGGAAGTTGGCGCGCAGGCGCTCAAGGCGCTCGCGTTCACCATCCGTCAGCAGAGCCTCGTCCGCACCGTCATCACCCCCGGCCAGCGCGGCATCCTCCCCCACACTCACGTCGGAGCTCGCAGTGATCTCCGAGGACGGATCCGCACTCGAAAGGTGCAGCTCGCGCTCCACCCACGCATGAAACACCGTGCCCAGCGCGGAGAACGAGCTGGGGCGAGCCGGCATCGGCCGCCGCATGTCACGCGCAAACTCATCAGCATCTTGAAGAAGAGCCGACACGGAGGTCGCAGGAACGCGCTCCGCCCACAGATCGAGGACGGGCGTCTGCCGGGACAGGTGGTATTCCTCGATGAGGGCGACCGTATCGCGCACCGCGGGGTCATCTCCCAGCTGCGCCAAGGCCTCGTACACGTCCTGATCCTGCGGCATCGCGTCGATCTGCGCCTGCACTGCCGCAGCGGCAGCCGCAACGCGCTGACGCGAGGGGCCAGGCGCAGGCGGGAAGGTCTCGAACACCCGCACAACCGCGCCCTGCTCACTGCCCTCCTCGGCCTGAGGGACAGGCATCATCAAGCACCTGCCCTCCCCCACCGAGGACTTCACGGCGTGGTCACGCCACCGCCCATTGGACCACATCTGCGGGTCTTCGATGGCACCGACCGTGCCCGACGAGGCGCCAGGCGTGTGCTCGAAGAGCTGGGCACTGGCATCCATCAGATAGCGCGACGGATGCGTCACCTTCTTATTGAACCCAGATGTCCAGGAGCCCACCAGCAGCTGAGCGCTGCGCGCACGTGTCATGGCCACGTAGGCCAGGCGACGCTCCTCACGCTCCGCGTGCTCCCCGAGGGAAGCACCGTACTCGCCCTCCAGCCACTGCTTGAAGGCAGTCGACGGATTCTTTGCCCCCTCAACGTCGAACTCAAAAGGCGGCAGATCTGCTCGATCCCCTCGCAACGGATGCGGCAACGAGCCGGCGTCCGTCACCCATGCCTTGTTCGCGGGAGGATCATCCGTCCACGGCCGGCTCTTGCTCTTGTGCAGGGGGAACGAGCCATCGGCCAGCCCAAACACCACAACCCCATCCCATTCAAGGCCCTTCGAGCCGTGGACGGTCAGGATCTGCACGGCGTTCGGGTCCGGCTCGCCCAGCGGAGCATCCAGCCCGTCCTCACGTTTCTCCGCCATGTCCAGATACGCCAGGAAAGACCCGAGGGACGCACCCGGAGTCTCTTGCTCGTAGGCTGCAGCCACAGAAATGAACTCATCGAGCGCCGCACGCCCACCCATCGACAGCGGATCCGCGATCACATCGTCCAGGGTGCCCATGATGAGGATCGCCCGCTCGACCTGCTCGGTGATCGAACGCCCCACCCCCTCACGGACCTGACGCAGGCGCTCAGCCAACAGGCGCACGCGGCGCACCGCCTCCTCGCTGATCGCGGGATGTCCCTCGGCCGCCCACCCGGGCTTCGGAGGGGAATCCACCGCATCCAAGAGAATCGCCTGATGAGGGTGAACACCCTCCTGACTTGCCTGGAAACGCGCCCAGTCACCCAGCGCCATCAGGTCGGCCGCACCCAGGTCAATGCCAGCCAGCAGGCGTGCCAGCCACGGGGATGCCTCCACGTCGTATGCCAGTTCCAAGGCGGCACGCACATCCTGCACGGCAGGCTGATCGAGCAGACCACCCAGGCCCACGATTTCCGTCGGGATCCCGGCCTCACGCAGGGCATCGTCAATCAACGGAAAGTCCCGACGCTGCCTGCTCAACACGGCGACGCTGCGCCGCTTGCCGTCCTTAACAGGCTGCGAGCGCACCCGCTGTACGAAATCGACCATCGCGCCGAGCGCCTCGTCGTAATCCTGCGTGAAAGCAATGTCAACGGCTCCGGGCCCCGCCCCACCCCTGGGAACCAGGACGGGGGACTGCGCCTTGAGCTCCTGCTTGCCCACCTGGAAGGAGGGCACCTCACGCAGGGGCGCCGCCACCCTGTTCGCAGCGTCCAGGATCGACACGTCGTTTCGCCAGGCGGTCGACAGGGTGAGGGTCTGACTCTCCTCCGCCTCACCCGTCTGGAACCGATCCAAGAAGGACTCAAGGGACGAGGCCGAGGCACCCCTCCAGCCGTAAATCGCCTGATTCGGGTCTCCCACTGCGGTGACCGCATGATCTGCGAAGAGCATTGACAGCAGGTCCATCTGGATCACCGAGGTGTCCTGGAACTCGTCGAGCAGGACCGCACGGAACTCCTCGCGCAGGGACGCACGAACGGCCGGCGCCTCGCGCACGATGCGCGTGGCCAGGACCAACTGATCGGAAAAATCCAAGACGCCCATCTCGCGTTTCCGCTGCTGGTAGGCGGCGATCGGGCCCAAGAAGGCGATGCGACGCGAATTCACGTCCATGGCCTTGCGAGACTCCTTGTTCCCGCGTCCCACCTGCTCGAGCTCGCGCCCAAACTCCTCCAAGGCCTCGCGCGCACGCTCCACCGTGTAGCCGTGCTCCGCGATCTCGCCCGCGAGGTGCAGGACCTTTCCAACAACGCCAGCCGGCGTGAGCTCATCGTCCAGGTCGGTGGGCCACGACTCAACGATCTGAGTCATGAGGTCGATTGCCCCGGCCTCGGAGAGCATCGAAAAGTCCGGGTCGATCCCGATGCGCATGCCATGCTCAGAGACGATGCGCTCCGCAAAGGAGTTGTAAGTGAGGGCCGCCGGGTCCTCGTCGAGACGCTCACGCAGCTGCGGCATCTCGCGTGAAAGCAGGCGGATGCGCTCACGCAGGCGCTCCCCCAGCTCACCGGCCGCCTTGCGCGTGAAGGTGAGGCCAAGGATCGACGACGGTGTCAGGTCCGGATGGTTCGCCAGGAGCCAGAGGACCCGCATCGACATGGTCTCGGTCTTGCCCGACCCGGCACCCGCGACGACGAGAAGCGGGCGGCGCGGAGCCTCGACCACACGCACCTGCTCCGGGGTCGGAGTCTTCGTTGCATCAACGATTGCCTGGATCTGCAGGGCGCCAAGATTCATCGCGCTGTCCGTTCCCACGTCACTCCACCACCTTATGGCCGCGCTCGCGTGCCGGGCACAACCGATCAAAAGAACAGTACGCGCAGGCCGCATCCGAAGGACGCGCCTCAAAGTAGGGGCCTCGCGCATCCACCGCGACTGAGCGGATCTTGTCGTGCCAATCCTCCAGGGCCTGCCCCTCGAGGCGCGGCTGATCGAAATACTTCAGCTTATCGTCGCCAAGCAGGGCGATGCGCGCTCCCGCGACCCTCTCGCCCGAGGCAAGCAGGGCCATCTGATACGCCGCCAGCTGCGGATTATCAGGGACAGTCTTCGCTGAATATCCGCTCTTTCCGGTCTTCAGGTCGGTGACGCGCACCCCCTCATCGACGTGCTCGAGTCGGTCCATCCGGCCTCGGATGGTCACGCCCTCAACCTGGGCAGACACCGTCTGCTCAACCTCAACAGGTCCGGGAATACCCTCCAGGTAGGAGGCCAGGTTGTTCACGATGTCGCGGGCGTGCCGGTCGGCGACACGCCCCGCCCACGTGTCCAGGTTGTAGCCCAGCTCCTCGATGCGAGCCTCAAGGGCCTCGGTGAGTTCCTCCGGCGTACCGTGCGGGTGTTCCTCGGCGACGGCGTGAATGAGGGTGCCGAGGCTGGCTGCCGCGTTCGATGGGCCGTCAGCTCCGACGGTGGTGAGGAACCAGCGCAGCGGGCACGCCAGCGCGCGCTCGAATTGCGAGGGAGACAGCGTGAGCTCACCCGCGTACTCCGCGTCAGTCGTGGGCGTACCGCCCGCGCCCAGCCACCGCTGCGGCTGCGCGGAGAGCACGTCTTCGCGCGCCATCAGGGCCAACAGGGTGGCGGCGAGCTGCGCGTCTGCCGTGTTATCGGGGCTGGCCGCGCGCGCTCGCAGGTCCGCGATGTGCCCAGATAGGGACAGAGGTGCGTCCACCTGGTCTACCGGCACAATGTCGTTCTCTCGAGGCGTGCCCGCCAAACGCGCCACCAGATCGAAAAACACCGAAGGCGCGGCATCCTCCGAGCGCACCGCGCCGGCATGCACGATGCGCCGCGAGCGCGTCACGGCCGCAACAAAGAGGCGATACTCGTCGTCCAGCACCGCGCGCCGGGCCTGACGCGTCGAGTCGATGAGCTCCTCGCGCCCATCCTCGCCCACGGCGACGCGGC
>ERZ809296.1783-NODE-1783-length-23437-cov-5.612394_pt1 | contig 23437 bp, 21 predicted proteins | sample MGYA00520511_ERZ809296 | MGnify/ENA primary metagenome ERZ809296 (study PRJEB31576, sample SAMEA3212662) | Homo sapiens | biome: human-gut; feature: human gut; material: fecal | place: Sweden | collected 2012 ... | reverse complement strand
CGTCTCCCACGAGCTGAAAACGCCCCTGACCTCCATCTCCGGCTACGCCGAGATCATCCGGGAGGGCATGGTGCGGAGCGAGGACGTGAGCCGGTTCGCCGGGAAGATCTACGAGGAGGCCCAGCGGCTCATGACCCTGGTGGAGGACATTCTCAACCTCTCCCACCTGGACGAGGGGGCGCCGGGGCAGGAGCGCTGCCAGGGCATCGACCTCTACGCCCTCTGCCAGCGGGCCTTGGCCAGCCTGGACGAGGCCGCCCGTCAGCGGGCCATTACGCTCACCCTCACCGGGGGACACCACACCGTGGACGGGGCGGAGAAGCTGCTGAGCGAGATCATCTTCAACCTCTGCGACAACGCCATCAAGTACAATCAGGACGGCGGGGCCGTGAAGGTCTCGGTCACCAGGGAGGACGGCTTTGTGGTCCTCACCGTGCAGGACACCGGCATCGGCATCCCCGCCGGGGAGACGGACCGGGTCTTTGAGCGGTTCTACCGGGTGGATAAGAGCCACTCCAAAAAGATCGGCGGCACGGGGCTGGGGCTTTCCATCGTGAAGCACGCCGCCGCCTACCACGACGCCCGCATCCAGCTGGACAGCCAGCTGGGGCACGGGACGCGGGTGCGCGTCCTGTTCCACCCCAGCCAAGAGGGGGAAGGGGTATGAGCAAAGGGTTTCCCATGCTTCCCCAGGCGGCCCGGGCGATCGAACGCCTGCGGGCGGCCGGACACGAGGCCTGGATCGTGGGGGGCTGTGTGCGGGATGTTTTATTGGGCCGCACGCCCACGGACTATGACCTCACGACCTCGGCCCTGCCGGAGGAGACGGAGGCCGTCTTTGCCGGGGAGAAATTGATCGAAACGGGCTTGCAGCACGGGACGGTGACGGTGGTGCTGGAGGGCGTGCCGCTGGAGATCACGACCTATCGGGTGGACGGCGGCTATACCGACGCCCGGCACCCGGACGGGGTGACCTTTACCCGCAGCCTGCGGGAGGACGCGGCCCGGCGGGACTTTACCATCAACGCCATGGCCTATGCCCCCGGCGAAGGCTTGCAGGATTTTTTCGGCGGGCAGGCGGATCTGTCTGCCGGGGTCATCCGCGCGGTGGGGGAGGCGGACCGGCGGTTTCAGGAGGACGCCCTGCGCATCCTGCGGGCGATCCGGTTTGCTTCGGTGCTGGGGTTCGAGCTGGACCCGGAGACGGACGCCGCCGCCCGGAGAAACGCGCCGCTGCTCCAAAAAATTTCGGTCGAGCGGGTGTTTGTGGAGCTGAGCAAATTGCTCTGCGGCCCGGGAGCGGGAAAAATTTTGCGGGCCTACCCGGATATTTTAGGGGTGGTGCTCCCGGAGCTGACGCCGACGGTGGGGTTTGCACAGCACAATGTGCATCACTGCTATGACGTCTACACCCACACCGCCGTGGCCGTGGACCATGTGCCGCCGGAGGTGACCCTCCGGTTGGCGGCGCTCTTTCATGATCTGGGGAAGCCCGCCACGTTTTCCATGGGCGAGGACGGCCAGGGGCATTTTTATGGGCACCCGAAGGTCAGCGCGGCCCTGGCGGAACAAATTTTGCTGCGGCTCCGCGCCCCCAAGCGCCTGCGGGAGGAGGTGGTCCGCCTGGTCGAGGTCCACGACTGGCCCCTCTCCTCAGAGCCGCGCCTGATTCGACGCAGGCTCCAACAACTGGGGGAGGAGGGGTTTTTTGCGCTCCTGGCCCTCCAGAAGGGGGACGCTGCGGCCTGTTCTTTGTCAGATTGCACAAGGGAAGACGGTCGAAATGCGGTGGAAACGGCGGCAAGGACCATCTTAGCCGCCAGACCCTGCTTGTCCGTGGGCGACCTGGCCGTGAACGGGAGGGACGTCATGGCCCTGGGCTATTGCGGCCCAGGGGTTGGGGCCGCTTTGCGGCGGCTGCTGGAGCGGGTGATCGCGGAAGAAATTCCCAACGAAAAAACCGCTCTTTTGCAGTCACTTGAAGCGGACGATGCAAAAAAAGCCTGAAAAAAAGGAAAAAAAGTCAGCTTCAAAACTTATTAAATTCACCTGCAACTATCTCGGATTGAGTATTTTGCTGAAAAAGCAAATTTTGTCTTCCCTTTTTCTGGACAGTGTGATATAATACAATCACTCAAAAGACGGGGGCTTCGTCAAAGCGAACAAAAGACCCCGCAGAGTAAGGCTCTAGCTCATGAGATGGAAGGAGGAATGCGATGGGCCGGGAAGGAAACCGATTTGCATGAAAGAAGGAATAATCCAGCAGGTGTGCTTACTCAAATGAAGGAAGACATTCGAGTGAGCGCCCGAACCAAAGAAGAATTCCGGCTGGTGCTACCCTGAGCCAGGCACAAGAGAGCCGGAGACCGCGTGCGAAATTTGTTGCAAAGATCACGGGTCCACCCTACTTCCCCGTGGTCGACACCGATTTCAACCAAGAAACGAGGTATAATGTATGAGTAATCAGGGAGAGAAAAAAGGCGTCAGCGCTCTCGACTTTTTCTGCATCGGGTTTGGCGCTATCGTCGGAGTCGGCTGGGCCGTCTCCATCAACAACTGGATGGTCAACTCTGGCGGTCCTGTTCCCGCAGCCGTAGGTTATTTGCTCTGCTTGCTGATCATGGTCCCCTTCGGCCTGGTCTATGCTGAGCTGGTCCCCATGCTTCCCGTCGCGGGCGGCGGTTCGGCGTTTGCTTACGCAGCGTTCGGTGAGAAGGTCTCCTTCCTCTCCGGTTGGGCGGCGTTTGGCGCGTTCGTGGCCATCATCCCGTGGGAAGCCATTCAGATCACCGACGTGCTCGGTTATCTGATCCCCGGCTTGAAGGTCGGTAAGCTTTACACCATCATGGAGTCTGACATCTATCTGTCCACCGTGATCATCGGTGCGATCTTCTCCATCCTCTTGTTCCTGCTGAACAAGCGCGGCCTGTCCTCCGCTGCTTCCCTCCAGAAGATCCTGTGCGTCTTCCTGGTCGGCTCCGCCATCATCGGCGCCATCGCAGCTCTGGTCAAGGGCGACACCGCCAACCTGCAGCCTCTGTATGACAACAGCCTGAAGGAAGTCACCCATAAGAGCTTCATGGGCGGTGCCTTCTCCATCATCACCGCAGCAGCCTTCTTCCTCGCTGGCTTTGAGACCATTCCTCAGGGCGTTGAGGAAGCCGGCGGCGACATCAAGAGCGTTGGTAAGACCGTCGTTCTGTCCGTTGGCCTGGCCTGCGTGTTCTACGCCATCCTGCTCTTCTGCTTCGGCGTAGGCTACAAGTGGGAAGACTTCTATCAGCTGTCCAACCCCGCAGCCGCCAATATGTTCAAGATGATCTACAGCGGCGGCGCCGGTACCTTCCTCTACTGGCTGATCACCGTCGGCGCTCTGGCCGGTCTGTTCACCACCTGGAACGGCTTCTTCACCGCCTCTGCAAACCTCCTCATGGCGATGGGCCGCTCCCGCATGATCCCCGCCTTCTTCGCCAAGCAGGATAAGAACGGCGTTGCCATCAACGGCCTGTATCTGGTTCTGATCATCTCCCTCATCGGCCCCTTCCTCGGCGCCAACATGATCGACACCGTGACCTGCTTCTCCGCTACCGCCTTCGTGTTGTCCTGGATGATCTCCTCGCTGTCCCTGCTGCGGCTGCGGAAGACCATGCCCAACGCGAACCGTCCCTTCAAGCTGGCTACCCCCATCGCTGTGTGGGCTGGCATCGTCGGCGTGATCTTCTTCTTTGGCATGCTGTTCCCCTTCACCCCCTTCTATGCAGGCGGCAAGGCCGTTGGGATCTTCGTGGTCTACATCATCATCGGCATCGTCCTGCACCTTGCCTCCGGCGGCCAGAGAAAGCAGCTCAGCGCCCACGAGCGTATGAAGAACATGTTCGGCAACCTGGACCTGGACGAAATGCGCAAGATGTGATAAGATATGCTTGTGCCCCGCAGAAAACCAGAGGGAACCGGAAGAACCGTCTGCTTTCTGAACGCATAGCATGTACTTAAACCCCAGCGAAATTACGTTACCAAAGGAGTATCCCATGAACGAAGCATCTACGGCAGCAAACGCGATGCAGGAAGTCGCGACCAGCTCGGTCATTATGACAGAGGTTATCATTTACGCCGTGGCCAGCATTGTGATCCTTCTCCTGATGGATTTCTATGCAGCCAAGAGCATCGGCGACAAGACCTCGATGGAGTATAAGATCCTGAGGATCCCCCGTTACGTTGCACTGTTCATCATCTGCGGCTTCACCGTGGCGATCGGCATCCTGTGCATGTACAACGAGGACTTCTCCGTCACCAGATCGACCCTGACCTACTTCGGGGTGCCCTACTTCGTGGGTTTGGTATACTACCTTCTGAAGATGCTCCGCAGAGTGCGCTCGGTGCAGAAGCGCCGCCACCTGTGAGGGACATCACGACAACGGAACAAAAGCTGAAGCGCCGGAGCGAAAGCTCCGGCGCTTTTGTGTGGTGTTTGGCTTTGCCAAAGGATTTTATCAGTGGTTCCATATCGTGCGGTGTCACCTTAGTACACGACGGAGTGCTTGCGGTAGGTAGCCCTCATTCGTCTGCTTCGCAGCCACCTTCCCCCCAGGGGAAGGCTTTCATAAGTGGTACCACACCGCAAAATTGTACTGCGTCAACAGAGCCTTCCCCGAGGGGGAAGGTGGGCCGGCGAAGCCGGGTCGGATGAGGGCGACGTCGCGCAAGCACTCCGTCGTGTACCAACGCAACACCGTACCCAGCGGAACCACTGATAAAATCCTTTTGCGAAGCAAAACTCCGTGCATGACAAAAGGCCGAGCGCTCATGCGCTCGGCCTTTTGCTTTTTTGTGTATTTAGGAAGAGAGAGAAAAGAGAGAGGTAATGTTTTGTTTGTTTTGTTGTGCTTCCCTTAGCACACTCATATCCTACCACACCCCCCCGGAGAAGAAGTGGATAATTTACTAACTTTAGATGAACAATTTATGAACGTCCCCGGCACAATGCCGAATCGGCTCATCCCACGGCAAGAAAGCGGGCGTCTGCATAGCCCACCTGGTCCCCGAAGCGGATGAGATACCAGCCGTAATACTCGTTGACCACCGTGACCCGCGCCCCGTCGTAGAGCTGGGCCACGAGGGCGGAATCGTAGCTGGGGCGGGCGTAGACGTCCAGCACGCCCAGGTCCACCCGGACTTCTCCCGGCTGGGGCGTGCTGGCGGGGAAGAAGGGGAGGCCGAAGTACTCCGTGAGGGAGAGGACGAGGCTCTCGGCCATGGCGTCGATGTGGGTGACGATCCACTGGGCGTCCTCCGGGTTGTCGTGGAAGCCCAGCTCCAAGAGGACCGCCGGGGCGCGGGTGCGGCGGACCTCCCCGATGGTGGTGGTCGGCTCCGTGCGGACCAGGGCGGGGAGGGGGTAGATGGCCTTCAGGCCGTCCACAAAGAACCCTGCCGCCCGCTGGCCGCGGGGGCTGCCGGGGTAGTAGAAGGCCAGGATGCCCCGGTTGCGGCCCGCCTGGCCCGCCCCGGAGGCGTTGGTGTGCAGGGCCAGGTGCAGGTCGTAGCTGCCCGCGTTGGACGCCTGGATGGACGAGGCGGCGGTCATGTCCGGGGTGTTGCGGGTGAAGCGGATGCCGCTGGCGGTGAGCTGGGGCTCCATGGCGTCGGCCAGGCGGTTCATCCATTCCTCTTCGGTGCCGAGGCCGTCTGCGTATTCGTTGAACTCCTGCGTGGAGGGAGAGAGATAGATGGTTGGCAAAGGGCATACCTCCTTTTCTTTTTAGCTTATGCCAAGGGGCCGGGGAGGGTGCCCCTTGCCAAGGGGCGGGAAGTGGGGTACAATAGCTTCATCTCTTCGATTTGGAGTCATACTATGGATTATTTTCACTTAGCGCAGGATGCCCAAGCGCTGCATAAGATGAGCAATCTGGGGCTGGCCTATCTGGGCGACGCCGTGTATGAGGTCATGGTCCGGTCGTGGCTGTGTCTGCACGGGAAGCTGACCCCCAGCCGCCTGCACAAGGCGGCCCTGGCCTACGTGGCCGCGCCCCGCCAGGCGGCGCTGATGGAGAAGCTCAGGCCCATTCTCACCGAGGCGGAGACGACCGTCTTCAAGCGGGGCCGCAACGCCAACCCCCACACCTACCCCAAGGGGGCCACCCGGCAGGAGTACCAGATCGCCACGGGGCTGGAGGCCCTCTTCGGCTGGCTGTATCTGCAAGGGGAGACGGCGCGGCTGAACACACTCTTTGAAACGATGATGGAAGGGGAGGTCTGACGGATGCCCATGGACGCTTTGTGTCTCTCCGCCGTGCTGGCAGAGACGGAACGGAATATACTCGGCGGGCGGATCGATAAGATCCACCAGCCCAGCCGGGATGAGATCTTGCTGCATATCCGGGGCAAGAACGGCCCCTGCCGTCTGCTGCTCTCGGCCAACCCCAGTCGGGCCAGAATTCAGCTGACGGCCCTGCCCAGGGAGAACCCGGCTGAGCCGCCGATGTTTTGTATGCTACTGCGGAAGTATCTCTCCGGCGGCAAAATTCTGGAATTGCGCCAGCCCCCGGCGGAACGCCTGGCGGAGCTGGTCATCGAGGCCACGAACGAGATGGGCGACAAGGTCCGCCGCCGTTTGATCCTGGAGATGATGGGCCGCCGGACGAACCTGCTCCTGCTGGACGGGGAGGACCGCATCGTGGACTGCCTGCGCCGGGTGGAGGGCGACCTGACCCAGGCCCGGCCCCTGCTGCCGGGGATGTTCTACCATCTGCCGGACCCCCAGCCGGGGAAGAAGGACCCGAACCGGCTGACGGAAGAGGACCGGGCGGCGCTTCTGGCCCAGGGGCAGTGCGACACCCCGGCGGACAAATTTCTGCTGGACCACTTCATGGGCCTCTCGCCCCTCATCGCGCGGGAGATCGCCTTTGATGCCTTTGGCGAGGTGGACGCCCCCGTGGGGCGGGACCCGGCGGCGCTGCTGGATAAGCTGGCGGCGCTGCTGTCGAACGTGAACGAGGGGCAGGTTCAGCCGACGATGCTGGTCCGGGAGGAAAAGGCGGCGGATTTCTCCTTCCGCCCCATCCTGCAATACGGCCCCACGACCGAGAGCCACAGCTACCCGACGTTTACGGCGCTGCTGGACGCCTTTTACCAGGCCCGCGAGACGGCGGACCAGGTGAAGCAGAAGGGCCAGGATTTCTTAAAATCCCTCAACCAGGCCAGGGAGCGCCTGGTCCGCAAGATGGCCCTGCAGGAGAAGGAGCTGGCCGACACCGCCAACCGGGAGCAGGACCGCATCCGGGGCGACCTCATCACGGCCAACCTCTACCGGATGAAAAAGGGCGAGACGGTCCTCCGGGCCGAGAACTACTATGACCCGGACTGCGCCCCCCTCGACATCCCCCTCGACCCCCGCAAAAGCCCCCAGCAGAACGCGGCGCAGTATTACAAGCGCTACACCAAGGCCAAGACGGCCCAGGAGATGCTGACGCTCCAGCTGGAAAAGGGCAAGGGGGAGCTGGAATACCTCGACAGCGTGCTCGACAGCGTCTCCCGTGCCCAGGGGGACCGGGATCTGGAAGAGATCCGCCAGGAGCTGGTGGAGACGGGCTACCTCCGCCGCCGGGGGAAGGCCAAGGACCGCATGAAGCGCCCAGCGACCAAGCCCATGGAGTTTCGCTCCACCAGCGGCCTGCGTATCTCCGTGGGCCGGAACAACCTGCAAAACGACCGCCTGACCACCAAGCAGGCGGGGAAGTGGGACTACTGGTTCCACACCCAGAAGATCCACGGGGCGCACGTCATCCTCTGGACCGACGCCCAGAAGCCGGACGAGCAGAGCCTGCACGAGGCGGCGTGTCTCGCGGCGTGGTTCTCCCAGGGCAGCCAGGGGAAGAAGATCCCGGTGGACTACACGCCGGTCAAATTCGTCAAAAAGCCCGCCGGGGCGCGGCCGGGGATGGTGGTGTATACGACCTATCAGACGGCGTATGTGGACCCGGACCCGAAGCTGGCGGAGAAGCTGAAGCCTTGAAAGGAGCGAGACTATGGAGGACTTACGGGTTTGCTATCGCTTTGAGTGCGCCAAGTACCTCGACTGCCGCCGGGCGGCGGGGTTGGGGTGCTGCTTGGAGAAGGTACCGGGGCAGGTGGAAGTGGCTCCGGGGGAATGTACGAAGGAGAACGGCTATCCCTGCTTTTGGGCGGGGCGGGAGAAGAACGCGGTGAAGGAATGGATGCGGGGGAGGCGGTGATGGTGTCCGCCTTTGGCGGAGGCTTTGATGGTGTCTGGCTTCGCCAGATGGATTTTATTGGTGGTTCCGAGTGGTGCCATTCTGCCTTAGTACACGACCGAATCCTTGCGCAGCGTAGCCCTCATTCGTCCGCTTCGCGTCCACCTTCCCCCTCGGGGAAGGCGCTCGCAACGCCGTACAAACTTGTAATGTTGTACTTTCTTATGATAAACGGTACCACCCAAAGCCTTCCCCTGGGGGGAAGGTGGGCCGGCGTCAGCCGGGTCGAATGAGGGCTACGTCGCGCAAGCAGTCCGTAGTGTACTAAGGCGACACCCTACCCTGCGGTACTACGAATCAAATCATTTTGCAAAGCAAAACTCCATGAGAAAGAGAGCATCCCAAGCCGGGATGCTCTCTCGTTTTATCCGTTATTCACTTCTCCTGCGCGGCGATCTTTTCCGCCAGGTCGGTCAGGTACATCCAGCGCTCCATCTTTTCGTCCAGCGCGGTTTTGGCTGCGTCCTGCTCCTTTGTCAGGTCTTGCAGCTTGACGTAATCGCTGCCGCAAGCGGCCATTTGGGTGTCCAGGTCGGCGATCTTCTGCTCCAGGGCGGCGATGTCGTCCTCGATGGTGTCGAACTCCTTTTGCTCCTTGTAGGAAAACTTCAGCTTCTTCTGGCGCACGGGCTTGCCGGAGGGGGCTTTTTTGGCGGCCTTCTCTGCCGGGGCCTCGTTGGCCTTGCGCTTTTCCAGGTAGTCGGAGTAGTTGCCGGTGTAGCGGGTGATGACGCCGCCCTCGCCCACCTCAAAGATCTGCTGGGCGGTCTTGTCCAGGAAGTAGCGGTCGTGGGAGACGGCCAGGACGGCACCGGGGAAGGTCTCTAGGTATTCCTCTAAGATCGCCAGGGTGGTGATGTCCAGATCGTTGGTCGGCTCGTCCAGCAGGAGAATGTTGGGGGCCTCCATGAGGACGGAGAGAAGGTACAGTCTGCGCCGCTCCCCGCCGGAGAGCTTGCCGATGGGCTGGCCCTGGAGCTGGGTGGGGAAGAGAAAGCGCTCCATCATCTGGCTGGCGGAGAAGCTGCCCTCCTTGGTCTTGACCTCGCTGGCGATCTCGTGGATGAAGTCAAAGACGCGCTGGTCCAGGTCCAGCTCCCGGCCCTCCTGGGAGAAGTAGCCGATGCGGACCGTTTCGCCCCAGTCGATGGTGCCGCTGTCGGGGAAGAGCTTGCCGGCGATGAGATTTAAGAGGGTGGACTTGCCCGCCCCGTTGCGGCCGACGATGCCCACGCGGTCGTCTCTGGCGACCCCGTAGGTGAAGTGGCTCAGGACGGTGTGGTCCCCGAAGGCCTTGCTCACGTCGTGCAGCTCGACCGTCTTGCGCCCCAGGCGGCTGGAGAGGGTCGCCATCTGGAGGGTGCCGTCGGTCTCCGGGCCGGTCTGGGCCTTCAGCTCTTCGTAGCGGGCAATTCTGTCCTTGTTTTTCGTGCGGCGGGCCTGGGCGCCGCGCATGATCCACTGGTACTCCACGCGGAGGATGGACTGGCGCTTGCGCTGGGCGGCCTGCTCCATCTCCTCCTGCTGGGTCTTGAGTTCCAGGTACTTGGAGTAGTTGGCTTCGTAATGGCGGATGTGGCAGTGGGACAGCTCCGTGATGCGGTTGGCCACGCGCTCTAAGAAGTAGCGGTCGTGGGTGACCATGATGAGGCCGCCGTTGAACTTCCGCAGGCGGTCCTCCAGCCAGATGACCATGTCGCTGTCCAGGTGGTTCGTCGGCTCGTCCAGGATGAGGACATCCGCCGGATTGAGCAGGACGGCGGCGAGGGCCACGCGCTTGCGCTGGCCGCCGGAGAGGGTGCCCACGGGCTGGGCAAAGTCCGTGATGCCCAGGCGGGTGAGCATGGCCTTGGCCTCGTATTCCATGAGGGCGCGGGTGTCCGGGGAGAAGTCGGAAAAGACCTGCTCCAAGACCGTGGCCTCCGGGTCCATCTTGGGGTTCTGGGACAGGAAGCAGACCTGCACGTTGGGGTCCCGGCTGACGGTGCCGCTGTCCGGCACCTGCTGGCCCGCCAGGACGCGGAGAAAGCTGCTCTTGCCGGTGCCGTTGATGCCGATGATGCCGATCTTGTCCCCCTCGTTGAGGTAGAGGGTCACGTCGTCCAAAAGCTGTTTCAGGCCGAAATTCAAGCTGATGTGTTCCGCAGAGAGAAGCATGGGAGGTCCTCCGTTCTAGTTGTTTTCCCGGCTGCGCTTACAGCAGGAAGTAGGTCATGATGGGCAGGGTGACGGCGCAGAGGATGGTGCTGAGGAAGTTTACGCGGGAGGCGAAGGTGTCGTCGATGCCATAGCGCAGGCTTAAGATCGTGATCATGGCGGCGCTGGGGCAGGCGGCGATGGCGACCATCACGCCCAGGGTCGTCCCCTCCAGGAACAGGCCCAGGACGAAGTAGGTCAGAATGGGGCAGAGGACCAGGCGGCCCAGGCTGACGAGATAGGCCTTCCAGTCCTTGAAGGCATCGAGAATGGGCACATGGCTCAGGGACACGCCGATGATGATCATGGACAGGGGCACCGTGCCGTTGGCCAGGGACTTGATGGTATCCCCCAGCAGGGAGGGCACGGGGATCTGGAACAGAAAGACCACCACGGCCACGAGCGTGGCGATGAGGCCGGGGGAGAAGACCTCCCGGATGGTCACGCGGCCCTGGCCCTGCCCCGCCCGCAGGCGGCTGACGCCGATGGAGAAGAGCAGGATGTTGAAGGGGATGTTGGTCAGGGAGGCGCAGAAGAGGGCCTCCTCGCCGAAAATGGCCTGGACCACGGGGAAGCCCACGAAGACGTTGTTCATGAAGAAGATGGACAGCCACGCCACCAGCTGATCCTGCTTCGGCATGGGCACCAGCTTCGACACCACCAGCCCGCCCACGGCACACAGGCCGAAGAGGACGAAGGTCCCGGCGATGACCACGGACAATTCTTTACCGGAGAAGAGGGGGGCCACGCCGATGACGGAGCTGAGGATGGAGGCGGGCAGGAAGACGTTGGCGACCAGGCGGCTGGTGGCCTGGTTGAAGCCATCGCCCACCCAATTTGCTTTGGCGGCGGCGAAGCCCACCGCCATGAGGAGCACGAGCATCCCCATTTTTTCTAAGACGACCAATCCGGTCATGTTCAGTCACACTCTTTTCTATGGCCTCTGTTCGCCCGGAGCGGGGGACAGAGGGAACACCCTCCCCCGCCGAGCCTGCGGCGGGAAAGGGCGTTCGATGTTGGTTTGTTGATTTTTGGCGGAGCCTGCGGGCGCTTGTCCGGCTGCGTTACACTTTGATCTCCGCCCCGGTGCCCTCCAGGGCGTGGGGGTACCGGTCCAGGACGGGCTGGACATACTCGGCCAGGAAGCGCTCCACCTGATGGGGGCAGCAGCCGATGTAATCGGCCGGGTTCAGGTGGCGCAGGACCTCCTCCTTGGACAGGCCGAAGGCGGGGTCGGCGGCGATGCGCTCTAAGAGGTCGTTGTCCTTGCCCTCGTCCTTCACGCGGCTGCCGGCGGCCAGGGAGTGGGTGCGGATGCGCTCATGCAGGGCCTGGCGGTCCCCGCCGCGCTTGACGGCGTCCATGAGGATGTTTTCCGTGGCCATGAAGGGCAGCTCCTCCATGATGTGCTTTTCGATGACCTTCTCGTGGACGACCAGGTTGGAGGCCACGTTCTCGTAGAGGTTCAGAATGGCGTCCACGGCCAGGAAGGCCTCGGAGACGGCGATGCGCTTGTTGGCGGAGTCGTCCAGGGTGCGCTCGAACCATTGCAGGGAGGAGGTCATGGCGGGGTTCATGGCGTCGGCAATGACGTACCGGGCCAGGGCGCAGATGCGCTCGCTGCGCATGGGGTTGCGCTTATAGGGCATGGCGGAGGAGCCGACCTGGTGCTTCTCAAACGGCTCTTCGATCTCCTTCATGTGGCACAGCAGGCGCAAATCAGTTGCGAACTTGTGGGCGGACTGGGCGATGCCGGAGAGGGTGGCGAGAATAGCAGCATCCACTTTTCGGGTGTAGGTCTGGCCGGAGACGGGCTGGACCTGGTCGAAGCCCATCTCGGCGGCGATCTTCTGGTCCAGCTGGCGGACCTTGCTCTCGTCGCCGCCGAACAGCTCCAGGAAGCTGGCCTGGGTGCCGGTGGTGCCCTTGCAGCCGAGCATTTTCAGGTGGTCCATGCGGTACTCTAATTCCTCCAGGTCCATGAGCAGCTCGTTCATCCAGAGGGTGGCCCGCTTGCCGACGGTGACCATCTGGGCGGCCTGGTAGTGGGTGTAGCCCAGGGTGGGCAGGGCCTTGTACTGGTCGGCGAACTTGCCCAGGGCGGCCAGGATGCGGACCAGCTTATCCCGCAGGAGCGCCATGCCCTCCCGCATGAGGATGATGTCGGTGTTGTCGCCCACGTAGCAGCTGGTGGCCCCCAGATGGATGATGGGCATGGCGCTGGGGCAGAGGGCACCGTAGGCGTGGATGTGGGCCATCACGTCGTGGCGCAGTTCCTTTTCCTTCTGCTGGGCCAGGTCATAGTTGATGTGGTCCTTTTCCCGCTCCATCTCGTCGATCTGGCCCTGGGTGATGGGCAGACCCAGCTCCATCTCGGCGCGAGCCAGGGCGATCCAGAGCCGCCGCCAGGTGGTGAACTTCTTGTCCGGGGAGAAGATATACAGCATCTCCCGGCTGGCATAGCGGGAGGCCAAGGGGCTTTCGTAGGTGTCTTTCATGGGGCGATTCCCTCTTTCTGTTGGAATGGGTTTCGGGGTTCGGTTTTTAACGTCGCTTATTCTATCACAAAACCCCCGGTGAAACAATCCCTTTCCCCTAGCGGGAGACTGTGTTATACTGAGAAAAAACGCCCATCCGAAGGGAGAATTTTTATGAAAATCAGAACTGCGACCCTCCAGGACCTCGCTGCCGTCACCGCCCTGGAGGCGGCCTGCTTCCCCGCCGCCGAAGCCGCGCCGGAGGCCGCCTTCCGCGCCAGACTGGAGACCTACCCGGAGAGCTTTTGGGTGATGACGGACGAGGCAGACCGGCCCGTTGCCATGGTCAACGGCATGTGTACCGACACGCCGGACCTGCACGACGAGATGTACGAAAACGCCACCCTCCACGACCGAGCGGGAGAGTGGCAGATGATCTTTGGCGTGGCAACGCACCCGGAGCACCAGAAGAAGGGATATGCCGGGCAGCTCTTGCAGACGGCCATTGCCGCGAGCAGGGCCAGGGGAAAGCTTGGGCTGGTGCTGACGTGCAAGGACCGGCTGGTGCCTTACTATGCTAAGTTCGGGTTTGCAGACGAGGGCATGTCGGACTCGAACCACGGCGGGGTGGCTTGGCATCAGATGCGGGTGAGGTTTTGAAGTTGATACCCGTGGTTCAGCGGCCCTGACCCATGCCCCAAGTCCAGCATGGCTTTCAGCGCCCCGGTCAAATATTCTTTCGCCTGCCCGATGGCCTCTTCTAAGTCCAGCCCCTTGGCCAGATTTGCGGCGATGGCACTGGAGAGGGTACAGCCTGTCCCGTGGGTGTTGGGGTTGTCGATGCGCTCGCCGCGGTACCAGCGGATGCCCTGGGGGGTCCAGAGCAGGTCGTCGGCCCCGCCGACCTTATGCCCGCCCTTGCAGAGCACGGCGCAGTGGTAGCGCCGGCCGATGGTCTCGGCGGCGGAGCGCATGTCGGCCTCGCTCTCGATGGTCTGGCCGGAGAGAATTTCTGCCTCGGCCAGGTTGGGGGTGGCGACGGTGGCCAGGGGGAGCAGCTCGGTGCAGAGGGTCTCGATGGCGTCATCGGCCAGGAGCTTGGCCCCGCTGGTGGCGACCATGACGGGGTCGACCACGATGTTGGGGGCGTCGTAATCAGCCAAGCGCTGGGCGATGACGTGGATGAGGGGGGCGGAAGAGACCATGCCGATCTTCACCGCATCGGGGTAGATGTCGGTGAACACGGCGTCGATCTGCTGGCCCAGAAAGTCCGGGCTGACCTCATAGATGCCGGTGACGCCGGTGGTGTTCTGGGCCGTTAAGGCGGTGATGGCGCTCATGGCAAACACGCCGTTGCAGGTCATGGTTTTCAGGTCGGCCTGGATGCCGGCCCCGCCGCTGGAATCACTGCCGGCGATGGAGAGGGCGGTCTTTAATCTCATGGGAATCAAACCTCCTGGTAAGGATGGAGTTCGGCGGTGGGGTCGGGGGCGAGCATCAGGCTGCTGCGGAGGCAGGCGCCCGCGGCCCCGGCCGCTTGCAGGGCAGGCACCCGGTCGGCGGTGATGCCGCCGATGGCGTAGACGGGGAGAGACACGGCCTGGGTGACTTTCCGTAAAAAGTCTAGGCCCCGGCCGGGCAGGCCGGGCTTGCAGGTGGTGAGGAAGATGTGCCCGGCGGTGAGATAGGTCGCGCCCAGGGCCTGGGCCTCCAACGCCTCTGCCACGCTGTGGCAGGAGACGCCGATGGCGTCAAATCCCGCCAGGTCTTGTTTGCTTTGTGCCCGCAGGACAGGCAGGGGCAAGTGGATCTGCTTGACACCCAAAGCCTTCGCTGCCCCCACAAACGTGTGCAGGATGCAGGGGACCTCATATTGCTTACAAATACGCAGTACGTCCGAAGCCAGGGCTTGATAGTCGGCTTCGGGCAAATCTTTTTCCCGCAGGATCAGCCCCGCCGGGCGGGCAGCGGCAATGGCCTCCACCTGGGCCAGAAAGCGCGGGGCGCAGAGGGTGCGGTCGGTCACGCAGAGGATGGGGAAACCGGACATCAGGCATTGCCTCCTTTCGCTTGCTTGGGCGGGCGCAGGAAGAACCAGAAGAGGACCATGCCCGCGCCGCCCGTCAGGGTGGCCATGCCCAGCAGGGCGGGGACGCCGGCCAGGTCCAGCAGGTTCCCGCCGAAGAGGCCAGAGAGGACGCTGCCCAGCGTCGTGGCCATGGTGAACCAGGACTGCCCCTCCACCCGCCGGTCCTCGGCGACGGTCTCGTTGATGTAGTAAATGGAGGCAATGGCGAAGAGGGCGTAGCCGTTCATCTCGAAGATCTGCACGGCGCACAGCACCCCGATGGTGGGGGCCAGCCATGAGCCGAGGGCGTGCAGGAAAAAGCCCACGCCGGACAGGCGCGTCCAGACCCGGCTCCCCGCCTTGGTCAGCAGCCAGGAGAAGCCGAACATCACCGGCAGCTCCAGGATGGATTGCAGGAAGAGGACGGTGCCCATGGAGCCGCTGTCGCCGCCGAGATGCTGGACGATCTGGAACGCAAACGTATTGAGCAGGTTGTGGCTGATGAAGACCAGGCAGGAGGCCAGCAGGACGAAGCCCATGTGGGGGTAGGCCCGCAGGAACGCCTGGCTGTTTTGCTGGGGGGCTTGCCGGGAAGCTTGCTCGGGGGCGGCCTCTGGCTTTGGTTCCGGGGGCGTGAAGCCGGGGGCCGGGGTCTGGAAGCGGAAGGACAGGATCGCCGCAAACAGAACGGCCTGCATGACCAGCATCGCCGCCGCCACGGACCAGGCCCCCAGCCACAGCACCAAGCGCCCGCACGCAGCGGAGAAGATGCCGAAGGCCATGGACCCTGCCCCGCGGGCGAGGCCGAAGTTGAGCCGGTAGCCCAGATTCAGGCAGGCCATGCCCAGGGCAGAGCAGAGGGGCATGAGCAGCTGGACCAGCACCACGAGGCTGCCGTACAGCACGAGCTGCGGGAGCTTGCCCGGCAGGCAGAGCAGGCCCGCGCTGGCGACCAGGGCGATGCCCGCGACCCCGGCGCAGAAGAGGCGGAGGCTCAGCTTCCGCAGCCGGTCTGCCGCCTGCGAAACGCGGGGCTGGAGCAGGGCCGAGAGCAGGCCGCCGAGGCTGATGACCAGGCCGACCTGGGCGTTGGAAAAGCCCTGGTCCAGCAGGTAAACGCTGGAGAAGCTGATGATGCAGCAGTAGCAGGCCCAATAGCTGCTCTGGATGGCGACAAAGCGCGGGGTGGGCTTGGTCAGCATGGGTTACGCCTCCTTTTGAAGCACGGTGCGGTTGGCCTTCTCGTGCCACTTCGCCCGGCGGTAGCGGAGGATGAGCAGGAGGGCCGTCAGCACCCAGGAGAGGGGGTAGCAGATGGAGATGCCCAGCAGAGTGGGCCAGTGGGGGACCACCAGGAAGACCCATAAGATCCGCAGGCCGCACACGCCGCCGACACTGATGACCATGGGCGCCAGCGCATCCCCCGCGCCCCGCAGGGCGTTGGCCAGGACCTCGATGACGGTCCAGATGAAGTAGAAGGGGGCGAAGTAATAGACGACTTGGGTGGCGTATTGGATCACCTGGGGGTTATCCGTGAAGAGCAGGAAGCAGTATTTGGCAAAGATCATGAGCAGGACGGACAGGACGATGGTCGTGCCCATGGCGATCTGCATGCAGACCTTGACGCTCGCCTTCATGCGGTCGTATTTTCCGGCCCCGTAGTTCTGGCCCACGAAGGCCATGATCGCCACGCCGAACGAGACGATGAGGGACCAGTAGATGCCGTCCACCTTGCTGGTGGCCGACCAGGCGGCCACGGCGTCCGTGCCCAGGTTGTTGATGGGGACCTGGATGAGCAGGTTGGAGAAGGCGTACATGGAGCTTTCCACGGCGGCGGGGACGCCGATGCCCAGGATGTGGGTCAGGGTCGGGCGATGAATTTTCGTCTGCTTGGGCCGGAAGCGGTAGCCCTCCTTGGCCTTGGCCAGCTGGGTCAGGATGAGCAGGGCGCTGACCAGGTTGGAGAGGGAGGTGGCGATGGCTGCGCCCTCCACGCCGAAGTGAAGGCCCGCCACAAAGACCAGGTCCAGCACGATGTTCAGCAGGCAGCAGAGCATGAGATAGTACAGGGGCCGCTTGGAGTCGCCCACGGCCCGGAGAATACCGGACCCCATGTTAAACAGGAGCATGGGGATGGTGCCGACGAAGTACCAGCGGAGGTAGAGCGTGGCGTCGGCCATGATCTCCTGTGGGTTTTTCAGCCAGACCAAGGACTGCGGGGTGAGCAGGATGCCCACGACGGTGATGACGATGCCGCCGAGGAGACTGAAGGCGATCGACGTATGGACCGCCCGCGTTAGTTTTTCCTGGTCGTCGGCCCCGTATCCGTGGGAGATGACGACGGTGGCCCCGGAGGAAAGGCCCGTGAAGATGCCCACCACCAGCTGGACGATCACCGCCGCCGAGCCGCCCACAGCGGCCAGGGCGTCGGAGCCGAGAAAGCGGCCCACCACGATGGCATCGACGGTGCTGTAAAACTGCTGAAAGAGCGTGCCTGCGGCGATGGGGAGCAGGAACAGCAGCAGTTGTTTCCAGATGATGCCTTGGGTGAGGTCAAGGTTTTTCGTGCGGGGCATGGGTGGGCCTCCTTTCGGATGGACAGACTGTCTCGGATGTGTTAGTATCATAGAAGATATTTTCGAGAAATGCAAGAGACCCGTCAAAAAAACAAAACCAAAAACAAAGGAAGATTTTTATGCACATTCCCACCTGCCCCAGCCAGGCCCTGGACATCCTCTCTTTTGCGCAGGCGCAAGTCCCCACGAACGACGACTTTGACCGCGACAGCTGGCTCTACATCCCCGACCACTACGCCGAGTACCGGTATCTGCTGGGCACGAAGGGGGCCAATCCGCTCATTTGTATTGGCATCAACCCCTCGACCGCTGCGCCGGGGGCCTTGGACAACACCTTGAAGTCCGTGGAGCGCATCGCCAAGGGGAATGGGTTTGACAGCTTTTTGATGTTCAATGTCTACGCCCAGCGGGCCACCCGGCCCCAGGACATGGATGAAATCTGCAACGAAGCCCTGCACCGGGAGAACATGGCGGCCTTTCGCTGGGTGCTTTCCCAGGTGGGGGAGGGGTACACCCCGGCGGTCTGGGCGGCCTGGGGGACCATCATTGAGCAGCGGCCCTATTTGAAGGATTGCCTGCGGGACATGATCGCCATCGGGGAGGAATTCCACGCCCGGTGGCTGTGCGCGGGGAAGCGGTCGAAGAAGGGCCACCCCCACCACCCGCTGTATTTGAGAAAGGACGAGCAGGTCCAGCCCTTTCCCGTGAAAGCATATTTGGAGAGCTTGTAAGGGAAACTGAGCCGAGTAAACTGGTAGGTTTATGCAGTCTCCCGACTTGTCAGGGGAGCGGGGCGTGTCTATAATAAAAGAAGAGACAAAACGTCCCCAAACGGGATGAAACCTGACGAAACGAGGCGATGGTCCATGGCACCCACACCGGCCCGGCTGCCGCTGAAAAAGGGGATCTCCCTGCGCTGGCTGCCCTTCTTTTTCATCTTTCTGCAAAGCGTGTTGTATGGCTTCGGCGACCCCATCTCCAAGGCGGCGTATGAGGTCCTGCCGGTCTTTTCGCTGCTGACGGTGCGGTATGGCATCGCCTTTCTGTTCCTCTTACTTATTTTTAACAAGCGCGTTGTTCAGGGTATCAAAGCCGCTTCACTGAAGGACTGGCTCCTGCCCAGCCTGTGCATCGGCGGGTCGTATGTGCTGAGCAACATCGCCCTGGAGCTGACGGCGGCAACGTCCGTGGCCTTTCTGCGCTCCCTGTCCACCATTATGACGCCCCTGCTGGCCCTGGCGGTGTATCGGAAGAAATTCGGCAAGAAGCATGTGCCGGTGCAGCTGCTGGTGATCGTGGGCCTCTACCTGCTGTGCGGGCAGGGCGGGCTGTCTGCCTTCGGCCTGGGCGAGATCCTGACGCTCATCTCCGCCCTGCTTCTGGCCGGCTCCCTCATCTTCGGGGAGAAGGCCCTGGACCGGGTGGACCCCGTGACGCTGACGGCCCTGCAAGCGCTGACCTCCTTCGTCCTGGCGCTGGTCTGTGCCTTCGCCTTCGACGGCGGGATGCAGCTGGGGGCGGCTACGCCGACGGTCTGGGGCATCATCGTGTACATGGCCATCGGCTGCACCGTGGCGGGCTACCTGCTGCAAAACGCGGCCCTGGGCCATATCTCCTCCCGCACGGTGGCGCTGCTCCAGTGCATCTGCCCGGTGCTGACGGCCCTCTTCTCCCGCATTTTGCTGGACGAGCGGCTGTCTCTGCTGGGCATGGTCGGGGCGGTCATCATCCTGCTGTGCGTGGCGGCGGAGACGCTGATGAAGGAGGATGAGTAACTATTTTATCTGATTTTAGACAGCAAAGAACCCCTCTGGGCGGTGGCCCGGAGGGGTTTGTGTTAATGGATTTGATTGGTGGTTCTATGGGGTAGGGTAGTACGTTGGTACACGGCGGACTGCTTGCGGTAGGTTGCCCTCATTCGTCTGCTTCGCAGCCACCTTCCCCCTAGGGGAAGGCTCTTCCAACGCCGTATAAACTTGAGATGCTGTACCTTTCTACGATGCACGGTACCACCCAAAGCCTTCCCCGAGGGGGAAGGTGGGCCGGCGCAGCCGGGTCGGATGAGGGCAACGTTGCACAAGGAATCGGTCGTGTACCAACGCAATCCCGCACCCTACGGAACTACGCATCAAATCTGCCGCCTCCGGCGGCCACCATTTCAATCAGCTGAGGGCAGGTCTAGGACCTGGAGCAGTTCGTTCTGGAGGGCGTTGCCGTCTGGGATGCGGTACATAAACTTTCCGAAGTAAACGTAGTTTGTTTTGCCCAACCAGAAGGTTTTCCAATCGTCCCCCTGGTCCACTTTTTGGCGGACGGTGATCTCCAACAAGATGTCTGTGTAGGAGGAGGAAGGGGGTGTTGTCGTGAAGGCGTTTTCCGCCTTATAGTTCCGCAGGCAGGCGATGATGGCGTCACTGTCAAAGGTGGGGATGTCGGTCGGTTGCGCGTCGTAGGTGGGGTTGTAGCGGACGATGAGGACCTCGTAGTCGCTGTCGGGTTTGAGCAGGGGACGGGGGACGAAGAGGGCGATGACGAGGGCGGCTAAGATCGCCAGGATGAGGATCAGGGGGAGGCGTCGTTTCATGGCGGGACCTCCTTATGGTGTCCGGCGGAGCCGGAGGATTGGATTCGTGGTTCTAAATCCTAGGTGGCTACCTTAGTACACTGCGGCTCAGGTGCGGCAGGTGGCCCTCATCCGACCCGGCTTTCGCCGGGCCACCTTCCCCCTCGGGGAAGGCTCTGTTTACGCGGTACAAACTTGCAGTGTTGTACCTTCTTACGACTTCTCATACCGCACATCCACCAGACACAGCCCGCAGGCGGGGACGGTCTCTCCGGCGCGTTTGCGGTCCTGGGAGACGAGAATATCCCCCATCTCCTCCGGCCGGAGGTTGCCGCGGCCGACCTCTAAGAGGGTCCCGACCAGGATGCGGACCATGTGGTAGAGGAAGCCGTTGCCCTCGAAGGTGAAGAGCAGCTCCGGGCCAAGCTCCTGGATGGTGATGCAGTCCACCCGGCGGACGGTGGATTTTTTCGTGCGCTTGAGGGAGCAGAAGGCCTTGTAGTCGTGCGTGCCGCACAGGTCCTCGGCGGCGCGGCGCATGGCGGGCACGTCCAGTGTTTCGTGGAGGTGGTAGAGGTAGTTGCGCTCGAAGACGTTCGGCTCGTCGCTGTTCCAGATGCGGTAGGTGTAGGTCTTGCCGGTGCAGGAGAAGCGGGCGTGGAAGCGCGGCTCGACCTGCTCCAGGGAGACAGCGCCGATGTCGGCGGGGAGGTAGCGGCGCAGGCCGTCCAGGATCTCCTGGGTAGACAGCTCGGTCTTGGCGCGGAAGGAGACGACCTGGCGCTTGGCGTGGGTCCCGGCGTCGGTGCGGCCGGAGGCGGCGACCTCGATGGGCTGGTCCAGCAGGCGGGAGAGCAGCGTCTCCAGCTTTCCCTGGATGGTGTGGTCGGTGTTTCCCTGCTTCTGCCAGCCCTTCCAGCGGGTGCCGTCGTAGCAGAGGGTGAGACGGTAGTTGGGCATGGGTGCTCTCCTCTTTTCTGCCAAAGTTCTCGTTGCATGGGGGGCAAGAAAAAATTTTCCCCCATTTTGCTCTATTCTACCGGATTTTCCCGGACTTGAAAAGAGGGAAACGGATGTTTTTTTGTTTACTTTGCCATTTTTCTTCCCCAAAGCGCCTGAAAAATCTCAAAAGAAAATAGTTTCGTCAAAAAGACGAGAAAATGCCTTGCATAACTTGAAATTTTTGCTAGTATCAGGTAAACTATAAAAACATCACATCATGATTTAAGGAGAGAGAAATTCACTATGGAGACATCCAAACGTGGTCAGTGGGGGAGCAGCTTCGGCTTCCTCATGGCGGCCATCGGCTCGGCCATTGGCCTGGGCAACCTCTGGGCCTTCCCCTATAAAATGGGCAAGACCGGCGGCTTTGCCTTCCTCGTCCTCTACCTCATCCTGGTCGCCCTGGTGGGCGTCGTGGGGATGCTGGGCGAGTTTGCTTTGGGCCGAAAGACCGGCAAAGGTGCAGGCGGCGCGTATGCGGCCCTGGGCAAAAAGTATTCCTTCATTGGCTGGATGGCGGTCATTTCGCCCTTCCTCATCCTGTCCTTCTACGCGGTGCTGGGCGGCATGGTCCTGCGCTACTGCCTGGGCTTTCTGGTCCAGATCTTCGGCGCGGACGGCTTCGCCGGGCAGGGCAGCGGCTTCTTCGGCTGGCTGCTGTACAGCGGCCAGAGCATGATCCTCTTCTTCGCCCTCTTCCTGGTCTGCACCATGGCCATCGTCATGGGCGGCGTGCAGGGGGGCATCGAGAAGTTCAGCAAGGCCGTCATGCCGGCGCTGGGCATCATCCTCATCGGCATCATCATCTTCGTAGCCATGCAGCCCGGTGCGTTGGAGGGCTACAAGTTCATGTTCAAGCCGGACATGAGCCTCTTCTCCAGCCCCGGCAGCTTCTTTGACGTGCTGAAGACGGCGTCGGGGCAGGTCTTCTTCTCCCTGTCCATGGCCATGGGTATCAACATCACCTTCGGCTCCTACCTGGACAAGCAGAAGAGCTTGCAGAAGAACGCCGTCATCGTGCCCCTGTTCGACACCATCTTCGCCGTCCTGGCCGGTATGATGATCCTGCCCGCCTGCGCAGCCTTTCACGTGGACTACGCCCAAGGCCCCGGCCTGCTGTTTGCCTCCATGCAGAAGGTCTTCCTGGACGGCATGGGCGGCCAGGCCGGCAACATCATCGGCTTCCTGTTCTACTTCCTGGTTTTCATCGCCGCCGTCACCTCCTCCATCGCCCTGATGGAGGTGCTGACCTCCGCCGTGGTGGACCGGCAGCTGGACAAGGGCAAGGAACCCAACCGCAAGAAGACGGCCCTCCTCTTCGCCGTTCTCCAGTTCCTCATCGGCATCCCCGTGGCCCTGGACGCCCTGGGCAGCGGCGGCGCCGTGGTCAAGGCCCCCTACGAGCTGCTGGGCCTGACGACAGAGAGCGCAGGCTTCGCCATGTGGAACGACTGCTGGCTGGACTTCTACGACATGCTCACCGAGGGCATTATGATGCCCCTCGGCGCTCTGCTCATGAGCTTGCTCATGGGCTGGGTGTTCCCCAACCTGGTCAAGGACGAGTGCGAGCAGAGCGGGCATCAATTTAAGGGAGCGGGGTACTTTAAGTTCTGCTTCCGGTTTGTGATCCCGATCATTATGGTCATCGTGCTCATCACGCAGATCCAGTCGTTCTTCCTGTAATTGAATTTGTTCATGGGAAAAGGCCCTTCCGAGCTTATGCTTGGGAGGGCCTTACTGATGGCGTTTGATTTGATTCGTGGTTCCGCGAGGTGTGTGGCTACCTTAGTACACTACGGCTCAGGTGCGCGACGTTGCCCTCATCCGACCCGGCTGCGCCGGCCCACCTTCCCCCTCGGGGAAGGCTCTGTCAACGCCGTACAAACTTGTAATGCTGTACCTTCCTATGATACATGGTACTACTCAAAGCCTTCCCTTGGGGTCAAACTGTCCAGGGGACAGTTTGATTCAGTAAAATCTTCCTTAAACAAAGGTGGCTGCGAAGCAGACGAATGAGGGCCACCTACCGCAAGCACTCCGTTGTGTGCTAAGCCAACACCGCACGATGCGGTACCACCGATCCAATTATCTGGCGAAGCCAGACACCATTTCACACCTGCTCCCCGGCGCGTAGGGCGCGGAGCCTGCGGTAGAAGGTGGATTTGCCCACCCCGGCCTGCTGCAAGGCCTGCTCCAGGGTGATGGACTGGTCCTGCCAGGCCTGGACGATGCGGTCGAAGTCCTGGGGGACGCGGGCCGGGGGACGGCCCAGGTGGACGCCGCGG
>ERZ809296.1761-NODE-1761-length-23665-cov-5.437696_pt1 | contig 23665 bp, 13 predicted proteins | sample MGYA00520511_ERZ809296 | MGnify/ENA primary metagenome ERZ809296 (study PRJEB31576, sample SAMEA3212662) | Homo sapiens | biome: human-gut; feature: human gut; material: fecal | place: Sweden | collected 2012 ... | reverse complement strand
GATGTCTTATCGAGCATTTTGGCAACGCAGATGCCGTGCCGCAGCTGCCGGAGCAGTGCTTAAGCCGCAAGGCGGGAATTGTGTGGTGTTGCCTTTATTAGCGGCTACTCATCCGTTCAGTTTGGCGTACTCTTCGTCGGTAACGGGCTCGCACCATTCGTTGCTGCAATCTTCGCCGGGAACTTCCACAGCAATGTGGCTGAACCAGCTGTCGGCCTTGGCACCGTGCCAGTGCTTGACGTTGGCCGGGATGGTGATCACGGTGCCGGGGGTCAGGCTGACGGCAGGTTTGCCTTCTTCCTGGTACCAGCCTTCGCCTGCGGTGCAAACCAGCAGCTGGCCGCCGCCCTTGGCCGCGTGGTGGATATGCCAGTTGTTGCGGCAGCCGGGCTCAAAGGTAACGTTGGCCAAAAACAGGCCGGTTTTGGGGTCGGTCAGCGGGTTCAGGAACGACTGGCCAATGAAAAACTTGGCATAAGCGGTGTTTGCGGCACCGGTTCCAAAAACATTCTGCTGCTCAAATTCAAGTTTATCCATGCACTTCATACTTGTTGCCTCCTGTTTTTCTGTGTCCCTGCCCTGTTGTGCTTGACGCTGCGGCGCTGGGATACTATGTGGCCGCTATATTTTTTCAAAACCCCTTATCGAAAAAAACTGCCCGCACAACGGCTTATCATACCGTGTACGGGCAGTTGATTTATAATTTTCTACTTTTCTCTCAGGTCTGGGTCGATAAACGCAACCCCACCTGGTACCCCAGCAGGGTGCGGGTTTCCACCGGCTGATGGCGGATGAGGGAAAGCAGCTGCTGTGCGGTACGGCGGCCCAGCTGTTCGGCATCAAAAGAGACCGCCGTGATCTGTGGCGTACACCCCTGCAGCGCTTCGTCGTCATACAGGGAGGCAAGGCGGATATCCTGCGGCACGCGCAGGTTCAGCTGTCTCAGGGTGCTCAAAGCCAGCTGGGCAACCTGGTCATCCATGCACAGGATGCAGTCCGCCCCACGCTGTACCGCGAGCTCCACAGCGCTGGTGCGTAGATCGTCGCTTTCCAGCTCCAAAAACAGCAGGCTCTCATCAATCTTGCAGCAGGCGCGGTCATGCGCCTGCTTATAGCCTTCCAGGCGGGACTGGTTGACGGTGTACAGCATGGATCCGCCCAGCAAAGCAATGCGGTGCAGGCCCTTCATCAGCAGCAGGCTGACCAGCTCGCGGCAGCCGCCCACCTGATCATGGTCCACCGAGATGACATCCTGGTCAGCCGGGCGGCCAATGGCAACAAAGGGGATGCCGCTTTTTTGCAGCATGGGGATCAGCGGATCACGCTCCAGCGTGCGGGCCAGAATCACGCCATCAATCTTGCGGTTGACCAGTAGACGCTGCATCGGGCTTGTTTCCTGCTCGCCCACCATCGTCATCAGCACATCATAATCATTGCGGGTGGCAACATCGTACACGGCGCTGACGGTTTTGCGCAAAAATGGTGCGGCAAGGTTGCCGAACTGGCGCGAGAACACCAGTGAGATATTATAAGACTGCTGGGTTACCAACCCGCGTGCCAGCATATTGGGCACATAGTTTTTCTCTTTGGCGTACTGGACCACGCGGGCGCGGGTCGCTTCGCTGACACGGCCATTGCCCGAAAGGGCACGGGATACCGTGGTCTTGGACACGCCAAGGTCTTCAGCCATCTGGCTGATGTCAATTTTTTTTTCTCCTTCTGTCTGTTTACGGCGCGGCATGGGTTTACTCCTGTTAACGTTTGCTTCTATAAGATCTTCTTTCTGTCCTTGCCGGTTTTCCGCCCCACGGGCAGTTCCCAGGGTACCGTTTCAGAAACCAGTCCCCCACCCCGGCCATTCCCTACTTGGTTAATGGACTTAACATATTATACCACATTTTCCTGGATCATGGTAGCCCCCTGTGCAAAGAAAGCAACGAACACGCTACCCCAGTACGGGGTCATTATATCATTCCTGGCTCTGCTTTTCAACCGATTTCTGGCTCTGTTTCCGTTTTCCAGTGTGTTTTATAACCTGGTAAAGTTTTCTCATTTTGTCCGTATCCTGCTCAGTCATCGTACCTGCGCCAAATTGGGCAGCTTGGGCCAATGCCAACAGAGCTTCGGCATCCTGGGGTTCAAGGGCGGGGACACAACTTTGCAAAAATGCGGCAAACTCCGGCGCATCGGATGGTGTATCCGGCGGCAGGCCGCGACGCACCAAAAGGCGGTAGATGCTGCCAAACACGGCCAGCACCCGCGCGTTGCAGCTGCCCCGGCCATACCCCATGGCATGGCGGCGGGCCAGCACCAGCAGCACCACAGCAGCCAACAGGCAACCCCCCAGCAACGCCGCCAAAACCAGCCTGCTGCGGGGCACGATGGTGGCTGCGGGTTCGTTTGCGCTGCTCTCCCCTGCTGCGGGGGCAGTGTCTTGATCTTGAGTTTCGGGCAGCGGGTCGGTGCGCAGGTCGGCCTGTTGGGCACTGACCAGCACGCCGGGGGTCATCTCCATGGGGGTCCAGCCCTGGCCGGAAATGTACACCTCCGCCCAGGCGTGGGCGTTATCGTCCTGCAAAATGGCGTGCCAGCTGCCGTCCTCCTGTTGGGTAAACAGGCTTTGCGGCGCGGCATAGCCCACCACATAGCGCGCAGGCAGCCCGAACATGCGGAACATAACCACCGCCGCCGAAGCAAACTGCACACTGTACCCCTGTTTGGATTCCGTTAAAAAGTAACGGATGGGGTCGGCCCCCTCCGGCGGCTGGGGAGCGCTGGCGTTATACTGGTAGTTGGTGTTTAGATAGGCGCGGATGTAATCGCCAATGTCCGCAGCTTCGGTCAGCTTCTGGTCCTTTTTGGCTTCATCGCACAGGGTTTGCAGCTCGTCATAGCCGTCCGGCACGGCGGTGTAGCGGCTGGCGGCGTAAGCGGCATAGGATGCTTCCATCCGGTCCAGCACGCTGGGGTCGGCATCGGCGCGGGCTTCCAGCTGGGTTTGGGCGGTATCCCGCGGGTAATACAGGAACACATCGTCCTGCGCGGTCTGGCCCGCGGCGGCGCCATCGCCCTGGATGGTGTAATAATCGCCCCAGTAGGCGTTGTACGGTGCATAGGTGTACTGGGTATCGGCGTGGATGCGCTCCACCGTCAGCGTCTGGGGCTGGGCGGTGCCGTCATAGGCGGTGCGCAAAAACGGCAGGCTGGCAATGGTCAGCCGGGCATTATCCTCGGTTTTCCAGTTCATAGCGGCGCTGTCAAAGGCATCGGCATCAGGGGCCTGCCAGGTGGTGCCGTCATAACTGCCGCCGATAAATCCCCGCAGGTATACGGTTTCTTCGGGTTTGTCGCTGGCGGTCAGGGCCAGATCCGTCACTCCGCTGACCTGGATACCCCCGCCCTGGTTCAAGGCGCCATCCGCCACACCACCGGCGGCGGCTTCTACCTGAATGTTCAGCCTGCCGCCGCTGACCCGCGGCAGCCAGGTAATGGCGGTGCTCAGCGCGGCGGATTCCACCCGCTGGGCCGCGGGCTGCAGCCAGCCAAGGGGAACCCCCAGCGCCGGGCGCAGCAGCCACCAACAAGGCAGCGCCAGCGCAAGGCAAAGCCCGCCCGCCGCCAGCGCGGCAGACTTTTGGATGTTATAATGGCGGCAAAGGTTCTGGCGGTAGTTTTCGGTATCGCGCCTGCCCCACAGGGCCCGCCGCTGCACCGAGCAGGAAGCCGCCCACGCCCCCATCCAACCGGCCAAAAGCAGCAGGCAGGCGGGCACAGCAGGCGCGGCACCGGCCAGCGCCAGCAGCACAACAACGGGCAGCAGCATTAGATCCAGCAGCAGGGCATCCGCACGGCGCAGGGCCGCAGCGGCCAGCGCCCCGGTAACGGGCAAGGCGGCCAGCAGCAAAAACAGCCCCAGCTGCGCCGCACTGCCGCCCTGGGCCACCGGCAGCGCGCTGCCAAGGCGGGCGTTCAGGCTTTGGGCAATGTTTCCGGCGCACTGCTGCGCCCCGGCCAAAAAGTTCCGCTGGCAGATGAACAACACCACAAGATACACAATCACCCCCGCCAGCAGCCCCCAGCGGCGCAGGGCTTGCGGCGCACGCAGGAACAGCGCCCACCCGGCGCAGAAAGCGGCTGCCGCGGGCCACACCCACAACGGCACCGCAATGCCGAACCCGGTGGAAAGCACCAGCAGCAAACCAAAGGTGAGCGCCAGCAGCAGCGCGGCATCTGCCGCCAGCCACAACGCGGGGTGCGCTGCGGGGCGCTGGGTGCTCACCAGCACACGGTCCACAAACTTCAGCCCACTGCCGGGGTCGGCAGCGCCGCGCCGGCTCAGGGCAGTACGTTCTTTTTTGCGCTTGGGCGGGTTTTTGCGGTGCTTCGCCGCCTGTTGGGGAAAATCCCCCCATTCCTCCGCTCCGTCCAGGTCCCCACCGGGGGTCAGGGCAGCGCGCAGGGCGGTCAGCGGTTCACGCACCATCAGGCGGTCCAGCTTGGCGCTCAGCTTCCAGTGTACCTGCTTGAGGGTATCCCCGTCCCGGTACTCCCGCAGCTCATAGCTGCCACCCAGGGCGGCGCGGGTGTCGGCTTCGTCGCCGTCCTCATCGGGGGCGGTTTCCGCTTTGGCTTTGCCAGCCGCGGCAGCGGGCAGCACACAGATGCTCCGGCTTTGCACGGCAGCCGGGCACGCCGCGGTGAACACCCCCAGGTGATCCCGCAGGGTGATGCCCCGCACCGCAATGCTCCACACGCCGCTTTTGCCTGCGTTTAGGATAATGCGCTGTTCGGCGCTCTCCTTGCCGCCCAGCATGGCGGCGCAGCGCAGGGTGATCTGCCCCCCGCCCCATTCATCGGCGGCGTTCAGCAGCACCACAAGCGCAGGGATGGGCAACCGGCTGCGGTTGCGCAGCCGAACCGTCAGGGTAAAATCTTCGCCCTGTATCACGGGTTTGTCCGGCACCAGCAGCTCTGCCGTTACCTGCCTGCGCAGATAGGCGGCGTCCAGCCGCAGCAGCACCAGAAGCACCAACGCAAACGCTAACAGGAACACCGCCAGCGGTGCTTGGGTGATGAGCGCCGCGGCCAGCAGCACCAAAAGCACCAGCGCCCGGCCCAGCTTACCTGCCATGGCGGTCAGCCTTTTCGGGGCGGGGGCGCGGCACGGTGCGCAGCAGGTCCTGCATTACGCTGTCCACCGTTTCGCCGCCTGCGCGGGCCTGGTCGTTCAGCACCAGGCGGTGGCGGGCAACCGCATCAAACACAGCGGTCACATCCTGCGGGGCAACAAAATCCCGCCCCGCCAGGTACGCCGCCGCGCGCGTCATGCTGGTCAGCGCCAGGGTGGCACGGGGGCTTAACCCCACGGCCAGGCGCGGGTCCTTGCGGCTGGCCTGGGCCAGCGCCACAATGTAGCGGTACATCAGCTCATGCACAAATACCGTGCTGACCTCCTGCTGCATGGCAAGCAGATCCGCCTGACCGGCAACGGGGCGCACACGGTCCAGCAGGCGGCCTTTGCTCTGCCCGGCCAAAATTGCCAGCTCCGCTTCCTCATCGGGGTAGCCCATTACGGCGCAGACCATGAAACGGTCCAGCTGAGACTGCGGCAGCATCTGCGTGCCGGCGGCGCCGATGGGGTTCTGGGTTGCAATTACGGTAAAGGGTGCGGGCACCGGGCGGGTAACGCCGTCCACCGTCACCGTGCCTTCTTCCATCACTTCCAACAAAGCCGACTGCGTGCGGGAGGAGGTACGGTTGATCTCATCGCCCAAAAACAGGTTGCACATCACCGCACCGGCGTGGTACACAAACTTGCCGGTCTCTTTCTGGTAAACGGAAAATCCCACCAAATCGGACGGCAGAACATCCGGCGTAAACTGCACGCGGCTTTCTTTCAGGTCCAGCGCGCGGGCAAAGGCCAGCGCCAGCGTGGTTTTGCCCACGCCGGGAATATCCTCAATCAGCACATGGCCGCCCGCCAGCATGGCCATCCAGATGGTGTTTACCGTTTGCTGTTTGCCCTGCACGGCCTTGTTTACTTCGGCCGTAACGGCGGCGGCCTGCTGTGTGTACTGCATGGTTAATCCTCCCGGTGTTTTTTCCATATCACCATAATGCCAACGGCGGCGGCAATAACCACCAGCCCGGCCCACAGTGCGTTGTTTTCCAGCCAGATCATGGTATTGGAGATCGCGCTCCCCTCGGATTCCGCGCTGCCCTCCCCCGGCAATGGGGTCAGGGCCTGGGGGGCCACTTCGGCAATGGAGCTGCCGCCGGCGTCCTCCACGGTCACCTGGCGCGGCGTTTCGTCCCAGGTAGCGGCGCTTTCCTGCAAATCCTCCTCTTTGGTGGTGTCCGCAGCGGCGGTGTCGTGCTCCGCAATTACCAGGTAGCGCTGGCTGTTGCGGGTGTAGGGGTGGCAGGTGGAAAGGGTCAGCAGGTCCCGCCCCGGCTGGATCAGCACGGCGTTGATATCGCTGGGGTCAATAATTTTCAGCTCGCTCACGCGGTAAATCAGCGTTTCCCACGGGGTGGTCAGCTGGATCTTGTCCCCCACCTGGATCTGCTGCACGTTGCGCAGCATTTCCGCGCCATAATAGCCGCGGTGGGCGGCAATCACGGTGTTGGTGTTTTCGCCGCCCAGCGGCATCGAGGTCTGGCCCAGCAGCGCCGCGCCTTTGGCCAGGTTTTCGCGGCTGGCACCCAGGTAAACGGGCAGCTCCAGGTTCAGGCGCGGGATCCACAGCACAGCCAGCACATCATCGTCATAGCCATAGGCAGCAAGGTCCAGCGGGGCTTCCTCGTAGGCGAACGGGTCGGTCAGGCCGCTTTGGCCCCCGGCGTAAATTTCCACGTTATAGTCCTGCATCGCGGCGTACAGTTCAGGGTAGGCGCGTTCCGGCTCCGGGGGGTCGGCTGTGGTTTCCTCCGCCGCGGGGGCGGTGGGCTGGGCTTCGGCGCGGGCCGCAAACTGCGCAGCGGTTTTGGCGTTGCGGGTGCTGGTCCACCACTGGGCGGCGGTGGGCTGTATCAACAGCGCCAGCCCCAGCAAAATGGCCAGCCAGGCCAGAATTTTAGCAATCAGCCGTCCCATTTAGTCATCCTCCTCGCGCTTTTTGCAGCGGTGCAGCAGCAAAAGCAGCAGCAGCGCTTCGCCGCCGATCACAATGCTGCCCGTTACCGCGATCCACGGCCAGGCATCCACCACGCGCTTGACCACCGTTCCGGTGCGCAGCGCCTGATACTGCACGGCCTGCGGGGTGTTGGCTTCTTCCTCTCCATTATAAGGGATGCGGGTGCCGCGCACAAGCATGCGGTGGGTGTTGATGGCATACGGCGTGCAGGTAACAAGGGTGCAGTAATCCTGCCCCGCGGTGATTTCCAGATCCTCGGTGTGCTCCGGTTCCACCACTTTGATTTGGTCCACCTGGTACGCCAGCGTTTCATCCAGAATATGCAGGTAGAAACAGTCGCCCTCTTCCAGCTTGTCCAGGTCTGTGAACAGCACGGCTTCGGGCAGGCCGCGGTGGCCGGTCAGCACGCTGTGGGTGCTTTCGCCGCCAAGGGGGTAGCTGGAGCCTTCCAGATGGCCAACGCCCCTTTGCAGCACATCATCGCTGGTGCCTTCGTAAATCGGCAGGTTGACGTCAATTTTCGGGATGGTGATATACCCCAGGCTTTCGCCCACATCCACAAGGTCCACATAGCTGGTGCCGGTATCCTCCGCTTCGCCTGCGGCATCGCGCTCCACGGCGCTGTCCAGCTGCTGGTTATAGCGGCGGGCGGCCTCCTTGGCGGCGTCCAGTTTTTCGGTATCCATGCTTTTTACGGTATCATCGTAATTTTGGATCGCTTCGCTGGCGTGGCGCTGCGCCACCGCGTTGCTGATAACCGGGTACGATGCCACCCCAATGCCGGACAGGATCATCAAGGCCGCAAAGCCGACTTTTAGTTTTGTTGTGGTATCCATAGCGTCACCGCGAACCTTTCCGTGAGAGGGTTGAAGTTGGGAGCTGATGCAATTAGAAATTAGAAATTAGGAATTGGAAGTAGGCAAAAGAATAAATAATAAAGAATAATGAATCATTGTGGTGGACCGCGGCGCATTGCGCCGCTCAGGAGATATTGGGTTGGGGGTGGTTTTTAGGGTAGTGAATAACAATAAAATAATCTGTAGGGCCTTACGGCGTTGCACACCACAAAATTGTAATAAACCTCGCCCTGCATGTAGGGGGCGGCGTCCCCGACGCCCCGTTTGACGGGCCTAATAATTGCCGCCCATCCACCCCGCGCCGCAAACGTTGCAAATCATTTGTAGGGGCCGATGCTCGCCATCGGCCCGTTTGACGGGCCTTGCCCTATTTATTTTTAGGTTCCCCACGCGAGATATTGGCGCCCCTTGAGGGGAGCTGGACGCGGAGCGGCCTGAGGGGTGGTTCCTCGCCACAAACCTAACGGCCGTGGGGTGGTTCCCCGCCACAAACCTAACCCGTAGGGTGGTTCCCCACGCAGAACCTAAAAATCAACCGAACAACGGCCATGTACACCCAAAAAAATTTATTCCCCAATAACCCACCATAGGGGGAGGGCCAAATCCGGCCCTCCCCCTGTGTATGATGGATTATCCCTCTATACCCTATTGGTGAATTGTAACATTGTTTTGCCTTGCGGCGGGCGCATCAGGTGCGGTTCTTCTTTTTCAGGCTCAGCAGCACGCCAACACCGGCCACAACCAGCAGCACACCAATGCCGCTGAACAGCAGGGTGCCGAAACCACCGGTGGTGGGCAGGTTGAAGCCCTTGCGGTTGATGATGGTCTGAGATTTGTAGCCTAGGCCTTCAGCATCGCCACCAGTAAATTCTTCCTCGAAAGAACTTACGTCATGATGAATCAGGTGTCCTTCATTGTCATAAGTGTCCTTTACCGTCCATTTGGCCGTATAAGTAATCTTCAATTCAACCTTAACCGGACCACTCAGCAGGTTATATCCTGTCTGGGTTTCAGTTTCCACAAGGTAGTAAGTGCCATTTGCCAAACCATTTTTATCAATTTTACCCTGGCTATTTGTTTTCAGGCCGCTTGCAACCTTCGTCAGCCTAATGCTGCTGTCCAAACCAATCTTGTCACCAGTAATATCGCCAGTCGGGTCAACTTTATAAAGGTCAAACTTAACGTTTTGCAGTGGCTCGTTATTACCATTTACCTTATTAATGTGAATACCAAAGCTGTATACAACGGCATCATTTTTAATTTCAGTGGTCTTATTCGGCGTCGGTTTGCCATCCGTACCAATTTCCTGGTCGTACTTCAAAGAGATGGTATTGGGATTGCCATCAGTGGTGATAACTGCGGTTTCCAAGAGCTTTGCGTAATAAGTAACAGTAACTGTTTTACCTGCATAGCCTTTCAGCGTCACACCCGGGTTAGTGAAAGTAAGCGTAAATCCTTTCGTTGTATCGTTTTTAACAACCGTATAGTCGGTATTTTCAACCATCGGTTCCGTTGCGTCTTCGCCCTTAACGATAAAAGGATGATTGTCATCTTTCACGAATTCAAGATGCGTCGGAGTATCGGTCACAACAAAAGTATCAAGCTTTTCAATGTTCTGCGGAATCGTAATCGTTACCTGATACGGTACATAATCGCCAATGCTGTAGTCTGCTTTTTTGTCATAACTAATGTTACCACTGGCATCCTTCATGCCGACTTTCTTTTCAACATCCGGCTTATGGTTCTTGGCTTCCAGCGCATTGATAGTATCGTTTTTAGCTGTCGAGGTGTAGTTGCCAGTAGCATCTACAGTGAAGTAAATCGGCTCTTTGTCAACAATATAGGCACTTTCGTATTCCTTACCGTCCTGCTTAACTTTTGCACTCTGTTCTACAAAGCAGTAGGTACCTTTTGTCAGACCTTCAATAGAAATTTTGCCTTCCGAGTCAGTGACCAAGTTCAGCACATCGCCTGTATTATCGCCAGCGGTTGTTGTCTTATTAGTAATCTTTTTCCAATCAGGCGAGTCTTTTGTATAAACGGGATTTTCTGCATTGCCTTCGTACTTATACAGCTCATAAGTAACGTTGGGCAGACCTTCATCGCATCTGTTTCCGGTGTAACCTTTCTTAATCAGATCCACGCCACCATATTGGGTAGAGTTTTTGGGGAAGATATGAACATCATAGAGCCACTCAGTAACTGGCTGCTTATCACCTTTTGCAACAGTATTGTCAGAGTCCTTCTGCATAGGTACAGAAATGATTGCCGGTGCAGCTGCTTCTACTACCAAGTCCGGGAGTTTTGTTTCAAGCACCAAGTACAGGCCAAGGTCCAAATTATTAAAAGTTACCACGCCGCCTGCATCTGTTGTCTGGGGATTTTCCAGTCCCTCTTTCTGAACTTTTTCTGCAGTGACGCCATTCTTCAACTCAAGTTTCCACGCACCGGTCTTTTCATCTTTCGTTGCGTAATTTTTTACATCAAGCACATTCGTTGTATCAACGGTTGTTACGCCATCATAATACTTTTTGAGTGCCTCTTCATCCCAAATCTGATAAATAGTAAACTCTGCACCAGCCAGTTTCTTTGCTTCCGAATCAACTTTATCACTCGCATTACCGGTGCCTTCATTTTTCTTTTTATCATCGTTCAATTCATACTTATGAACTGTAATAGAACCGGTCTTCTGCGTCCATACAGCTGTACTCGGTTGTGGTGTCGTCTGTGTTCCATTTTCCTCTGCCATTGCTGGCATGGCGCACAGACTGAGGGCCAGGGCGGCGCTCAACAGGCCTGTGAGAAAACGTTTTGCTTTTTTCATTTCAGTACCTCTTCTCTTAAAAAAATCATCATCGGATGGGCGGCGGGGCCGCCCGGCTTAAGGGTTCTGCATCAGCACGGCGTGCAGTGCGGGGCGCTGCAGCGGGGAAACGCTGCCGCGCCGCCCGCACTGTGCCGTGAAGAAAAAAGGAGGAAAAACTGGGCCGCTTGCCCACTTGGCTTAAGGTGCATCTGAAACCAAAGGAAATAACGGATATTTCGCAGCCACAAGCAGGATGTAAGGCAAAGAGCCGCCGGAATCCTTTCCGGATCCCAAGGCTTCTTAGCGCAAAATCCGGCTGCGCTTATAGAAACAGGCGATATTTTCCGCTTTTCAGTTATACACCCCGGCTTATGGCTGCGCCCTGCCGTAAACGGGTGCGCACGGGCGGGCAGGCCCTGTACCCTGGGGGTTGCTGGGTTTCCGGGGGATGGTTAATGTCGCCGGCCCCCTTTCCTGTTGTAGCGGAATGTGAATATCAACAGCCCTGCCACCGCCAGCGGCATGCCGATCAGCAGCCACAGGCTTGGCGCGTCTGCACCCGTGTGGGGCAGCTCAGGCGTTTTACGGTTCAGAACGGTAAAGGTAACTGTGTAGCCGCTGGCTGCATCGCCCGTTGCTTTTTGGGCGGGACCATCGTCTATCTTGTACTTGCCGTCTTGGGTAAATTCGATATCAATCGACTTGGACAACAGGTTGTACCCCTCATGTGCCTTGGTTTCCGTCAGCCGGTATCTGCCGGGTTCCAGATCCTTGAACGGGTTATTTTTAATCTCGCCGTCCGTTCCGGTTGTACCGGTCAAATAATGTAGGTTGTCGTTGTTGTTGAATGTATAGGAAGTATCTACTTCCCACTGCGTTCCTCCAGTTTTTGCTTGCTTCAGCTTTTCCAGCTTGAACTCAACATCTTTCAAGAATACTTTTTCGCCCGCATTATTGGGTTCCGCGTCCTTCTTGATGATATCCAGTGCAAACTTCGGGTTCTGCAGCGTGTTGGTCAGCACAATCTTGCCGCTGCCGCCGGTGATGGTTCCATCGGGGGTTACAGTGGCTGGCGTTGTAGTTGCGCCGGTTTCGCTGTTCGTTTCGCTGTTTGCTGTGGCTGTATTGTCTGTTGAGCTGCCCGCGCTGTTCGTTTCGCTGTTTGCTGTTGCTTCAGCTTCAGCCGTTACAACATACGTATTGCCGTTAATCGTAATGGTTTCGTTCGGCTTTACCGCGGTAAAGTTGCCAGCCTTATCCACCGTACCTTCCACAATGCGGTAAATATAGTTGTTTGCCGCACTGCCGCCAACCGGGTACTGATCCAGGTTGTTAAAGATACACTTCCAGCCGTAATCATCGCGGTTAATGGTAACATATTTTGGGCTTTCCGCGGTCGGGTAGTTTACCGGTTCCCAGTCTGTATAGCCTGTGCCGTTTTTCAGGCGGCGCTGGAGCTGGATGTAGATTGTATCCGGCGGGTTCTTTGTACTAAGATCCGTACCATCTGCATCTTCCCAGAGCTTGTTGAACTCAATGTTGATCAGTGTGCGCTTGGTGTTGGTAAAGATTGCGGTAATTGGGGAGGTGTTTGCCTCCTTAATCACGCCTTCCACCATGGTGTTGTCGATCACATCGGCGGAATCGCAATCTTTCGGAACAGTTACGCTTTGCAGCCTGGAACCATCTAGCGGTGTTTCTTCCTCGATGGTATAGCGGGTGCCAACGGGGATGCCGGTGATGGTCACGGTGTGGTCTGGGTATTTTACCGCATCGTTCATGTCGATCTCAACATACCTTATGATGTCCTCTTTTTCCAGACCAGCACCGCCAACATCACTAAAGGTAACTTTGAACTTGTAGGTGCCTGTAATGTTCTTTTCCTCACCAGCTGCGGCCTGCTTTTGGATTTTCAGCCCGCCGGTTTTGACGGTGTTGACGTATTTTACCTTTAGCTTTGTCAGCGTGGATTTTGTTTCGTCCGGGTCCTTATAGGAGCGGAAGACGATGGTGTCGCCTTCGGGTTTGGTTCCGGTATATTTATTACCCGTTTTTTCATTATCCGTCCCCTTGTTTTCCGTTCGGCCATCATCGGGGCCGCTTCCCACCCGCCCGATTAACGAAGGTATTGAATCAGGAAGACTTACGCTCTTACCTCCTTCCATCGAAGTAACCTCCCGCCCGTTCTCGCACACCGTCCATGTGGTGTCGTACAGGCTTGGGTTCAGATCCTCTTTGAGCGAAATGTAGCTGCCGCGGCGGAACTGGTCGCTGAAGGTAACGGTTTCTCCATCTTCCAGAACAAAGCGTCCGTCATCGTCCACCAACTGGGTGTCGTTGTCCTTGGTGGAGGTGTACTGTGCGTTTATGGCGTTTTGCAACTGACCGCTTGTGGCGGAGCCGTAATCCGGGATTTCCTTCTGATCGGTTGTAAAGCCGGTCATCGTTTTTGGCACCGCTTTGGGAATGAAGGTAAAGTTCCTGAAATAGATGTGGCGGCTATAGTTATCGCCCACGCGGATGGTTTTGACGTTGTCGTTAAAACCGTCCTGCTTTTTCATCTTGTTCAGGTCCAGCTTTACGGTGACCCATTTGCCTGTCACCAGTTCGACCGAGCCATACGTTGCGCCGTTAATGCCTGTTGTGCCAAGGCTGCCTTTTTGGACGTCATTTTCATCCAGCAGTTCCAGATACAGGTTGTTGAGGGAAAGGTCACCTTCACTACCATCCGTTGTATCAACGTAAACCTGGAACGTAAGGAAGCGCATGTCTTTGATATTGATGGGGTTTTCCAGCTTCAGGATGCCACGACGTTTCTCACGCGCTGCACTTTGCGTATCCGTAAAGCGTGCGTACCAGTGAAGGACCTGTTCGTTTTCATTCCCGGAATCTGGCCAGGGGTTTGTTTCCCGCCTGAAAATGTAGTCATATTCGTTTCCTGGGGTTGCGGCGGCAATGTTGCTCTCATTCAAATTCACCTTTTGGGACTGAGTTCCGCTTTCATTCGGGCCAACGGCATCTGTTTTTCCATAATGGGTTGCCTGGTTCTGGATGGTGAAGTTGAAGATTTTCTGGTCTTTAAAGCAATTTTTGAAGTCTGGATCAACCTTGCTCAGTTCGACCTCTTTTTGAACCTGCAGCTCGTTATTATCCGGGAAGTTGAACGCCACCGCCATGTTGGACTCCCACATACCGCGTTCCATGTAGTACATGGTAAGGGTGTGCTTTTGGCCTTTGTCGAGTGGAAGAGTAGTGCCTTGCGCGTAGAAATTGATGGGTTCGCCATTATATGTTACGGACTTGACAGAATTTTTATCTTGATCACTACCTGACGTTCCGCCTTGTTTGACCTTACTGACATAGGCTGTTACACTATTCTTTCCATCGTCTGTCGCGCCAAATTCCAGCAGGCCGGAAACCTTACCATGGGCGCCGCCAACGTCAAGCGCCAGCTTGCCATCAATGAATACCCAAACGTCATCGTCACCGGAGAAGAAGAACTTGATGTTGGTTTTTACCTTTTTATTGTCTTCACCAATCTTATTGGTTTCCACCATACCGTCATCCGTCAGGGTAAAATCCATCTGCAGCTTGGTGCCAAAGCCGTAATTGTAGGTAGAAGCCACACCACCGGTTGCTGTTTCATTGAACGGGAAGTAGCCATAGGAACTTACAGTCTTGTCATTTTTGGTTATCGTTTTTGAGGTGGAGTTAGATTCAAGATTGCGTGACTTTTCCCTTTCCTGCTCGTCTGTGCTTGATTTCAGGAAATATTGATCTTGCTCGGTATCCTGCTTCAAGTACAGGGTCGTATCCTGGCTGTCAAAGTACCAGTAATCAACGCCCTGATCCTCATCAAAAATCGCTTTCTTGGTAAAGGGGAACGCAACATTATTGTACACATTGCCAAGCTTTGCATTTTTGGTGTTCGTGCCGCTCAAAAACGCTTCATCGAAGTGCGGTTCTGCTACTTTTGTATCTTTCAGCAGGGGTTCACTTGTTGCTTTACCGGTGGATGTTGTATCCGCAACCAAGCCCTGATAGGCATAGTCATAACGTGTACCATTTCCTTCTTCATTGATTGTGGAGTTATTGATTGCCATGAAGCGATTTTCATTTTTGAAGGCGCTATTAAGCCCCCAAAGATTCAATGCAGCACTAATCGCATCAAACCTAAATCCCCAGTCAGAATAAGAAGGCTGGAAATGTCCGGTATAAAGCGGGTATTGGGCCTTTGCAGCCTGATAATAATCGCTCAGCGCCTGATCAAATTCACGGAAGGGTACCCAGTTGCGGTAACTTACAGCAGGAGAACTTCGATCGTAACTATCACGGTTCTTGCCGTTCAGTTCGTAATCTGTATAATAGTCATACAGCGTACTGGTAACATATTTTGTGTTTGCTTCTTCCGTAAAATTAGCGGGTTTAATATCTACTATTGTAGTTTTTTTCCACGTTTCGGCATCACGCGGGGTACCTTTTGGAGCCCAGTAGCCGCCACGTTGGCCCTTGCCATATACTGCATCGTCATTCGTATCCGCATAGAAGCACCGTTCCGTTACCTTATAGTCTGTAGGTATGGTTTCCCAGCCTGTACTGTTGCCGCAGTTTGCAAGGTTCTTATCGTCACTCAACGGATACGAAGAGAATACGATTTCGGTATAGCCATCCGGCACATCTGCTGCATAGTAATCTGTGCCCTCAATCCGGCTCATTGTGCCGCCTATGCTTTCTTTGCCATCTCCTTTTAAGCGGTAGTAAACTGTACTTTGATTAGCTTTGGGGATTGAATAGTCGTCGGTATCTCCCGTCAATGCCATCTTGGAAAAAGTAGCATCGTAATAGATACAGAAAGAGTTTTCTATACCCCATCTTTCGTTGTCTGCGCCAGTATAGATAAAGCAGTTACTTGTATCACTGTATGTAAAGGATTTTTTATCATCACCACTAACATCTTCACCATAGAAGTTATAGATTTTGCTGGATTTGTTTTGACCGCCCTCATTCCATGTAAACTTAACATAAGAGCAAAAATCGTCAGGAATCTTAAAGGTTGCTGTGGAATTAGGAGCAATATTTAAGGGTATTGGGTCACCGACCTGATCAAGTTTTCCTGTTTCTTTATTCGGTTCATAAAACCAGGCTTGGACGTTCGTTAGTTTTTCACTGGTTTTATTTTCAAAGGCCATCTCTTTGCCAGCGAAATGCTTATGGCTAACCGTATAGGTAAACCATTTTCTGTTCTCTCCGTCATAGTAGTTGCCGCCGATATAATCGTTACGAGTTGGATCGAACGACATCCACTTAAGTTGATTATTATTATCTACTTGAACAATTGTTACTTTGTATGTAGGGTTATCGTCTGTAGATGTATCTTCATTATATCCGCAAAATTCAAGTCCACCCAACCCATTATTTGGATAGTGTTTGGCCTTATTCAGGACTGCAGAATAAATTTTTCTTCCGTCCTCCGTTATGTCAGCTTCCTGCATATCAAGATAATATTTTCTATCACCATTTGGATTTTGTCCAACAATGGCATGTATTTTTACCTTTTTATAATTGGTCCAACTGGTAGGCACTGCAAAATAGAGCGTGTAAGTCTCCGGCGCTCCCTCACTAGCTGCCTGCACGTTATCCACGCTTTCTGCGGCGTACATCTTCTGCGGCTGTTCGGTCGGTTCCGGGGTGGCGGTGGGGGTCACGGTCGGCACAGGGGTGGCCGTTGCGGTGGCTGCCGGTTCCGGTGTCGGGGTGGGTTCTGCCGTGGGCTCCGGCGTTTCGGTCGGGGCAGGCTGCTCCGGCTCGGCGCTTTGTTCCGGTTCCGGGGTGGCGGCGTTCTGCTCCGGCGGAGCGGTATCCTCCCCGGAGGCCGTTCCCGGCTCATCCTCCAGCAGCTCTACTTCGTCAGGTGCGTCGGGCAGAAGATCCACCTCGGCGTATACAGGCAGGGCCATTGCCATAACCAGGCAAGCGGTGACAAGCAGCGCTGTCAGCCGGCGCGCCCAACCTGTTGTGTTTTTCCCTGTTCTATTCAATCTGCTCACTCGCCTTTCGCGCTGGCTTGATGAAAGCACATTGTTCCACAGGGGATCCCTGTGGAACAATAAAAGAAGCCAGCTTCTTTTACTTGCGCAACCGTTGCCATGTTGTTTTCAAAAAAATTACGCATCGAATCTTCTCATTGCGCATTTACTTTTCAGTGTTAAAGTATAGCACCTTTATACCAGAAAGGCAATACAATCCACGTAAATTCCTGTTTTTCAGCACTTTTACTGATTGCGTTTTCCTCCAATTATACAATGTATTCAAAGCCTTTGTATAATTTATTCCTGATTTTCTTTTTGGCAGCGGTCATTTTTATATACTTTAACCGCGCGTTTATGATTCTCTGCGCACACAGAGCGCAACTTTGCAGCAAAATTTGCCTTTTTTGCTACATTTCCCTGTTTTTGCGCAATTATTTGTTTCGCATGCGCCTGTTTGTGGCGGGGCCTGGCGGCTGGGTGGGCGCCTTGTGGGAGGGATGGCAGGTTTGCGGCGCACGGTTCCCGTTTTTTTGCGGCGCGATGGGTACACCGCGCCCCTGCAAACGGTTTGCGGTGTTTGCGGCGGCGGGTGTGTGTTTGGTGGATTGCACGCCCGCCAACGGGACGCCGTTCTCCCTTTACAACGGGGTGCGGGTTTGCTGCAGATATGCCATTCGCTTTTTTGTCCCCCCCCTGCCCCGCCCCTGATTCCCGGTTCCCCCTTGCCGATTTCTATTTGCGCCAGCTCCTGAGGTGCATCTGAGAGCAACGAAAAAAGCGGATCTTTCGCAACCACAAAATCCGGCTGCGTTTGCTGAAACAGACGAGCTTTTTGACGTTTCAGATAGGACTAAGGTGTATCTGAAAAGTCGAAAATTTAGTCTATTTCTACAAACACAGCGGGATTTTGCGTTAAAGCGCCTTGGAATCCACAAAGGATTCCTGCGGCTCTTTGCCTTAAATCCTGCTTGTGTTTGCGAAATATCCGTCATTTTCTTTGTTTTCAGATACACCTCCAGCTCCCAGCTTTCAATCTATCCTGTGTAAACTGCAACCCCTCACGCGCCATTCTGTGCGGCACTTACCTTATAATATAGGGGTGCTGCCCTGTGTAAATTTGCAACTGATCTATTTGAAGCAGCTGTGAGCTGTTGCAATTTTGCACAGGGTATTGCCCGCATTCTGTGCCGAACATTCCCGAAACGTGTTGGAAAAACGCACAGGATTGCCTTGTTTCCCTATGCCGCTTATCGTTGGAAAAACGCACAGGTTACCCCCGGAACAGTTGCAATTTACACAGGGTATTCCCGCTCCCCTGCCCCCGCCGTGACCCGCGTACCTGTTGGAAAACCACACAGGATAGGCCCGTTCCCCGTGTTGCAATTTACACAGGTTTGGCTGTTTTTGGCTTATTTGCAACTTTACGCAGGTTGCTTTCCGCACAGGAAAATGGTGGTGGAATGCACAGGCTGCAGTTGGTTGAACACACAGGTTTGCGTTGTTAAATTACACAGGCTCTACCTATTACTAATATAGAACTAAACATCTAAGCCATAATAACAACCAGAGGTAAGCCGGGAGATGGGGGAGAACGGGAAAAAATTGGTGTTGCCATTCCATCAGGTTACAGAACCCTGAAACAGCAGGACAGAAAAGCACAATAAAACCCTGTGTAACCTGCACCCGGGCGGCAACCCCCACAGGATATATGGCAACCCACAACGCGAGTGTTGCATTTTGCACAGGGTAATGGCGGTGAAACCCTGTGTAAATTTGCAATTCTTGCGCTGGACAACAGGATGTGCTATAATGTTTAGCATGATGTGCGTGACCACCCGGGATACAGCAACCGATATAGGAGGCCCCTGCTTATGGCGGCAAGTAAACAGAAAAAAGATGATCCGTTTGTCGTTACGTTTGAAGAACGCGGGGACCAGACCATCGTTCGCAAATCCAATGACCTTGTACAGATGACGCGCAACAACCTGACGCTGAGCCAGCAGCGCCTGATGCTGCATATTTTTTCGATGATTAAGCCGGAGGATACGGACCTGCCCTCTTATGAGCTGAGCATTTATGATTTTATCAAGATGACCGGCATGGACCCGCACAGCGGGGCGCTGTACAAGCAGGTGCGCAAAAATATTGAGGAGCTGGCCAACGCGCCCATCCAGTGGATCAAGAATAACGGAACTTCCACGGTGGAAACATTCCGCTGGATCGATAAAGTGCGCATTGATGAGGGCCGCGCGCGCATGACCATCACGCTGGATCCGGTGCTGAAACCGCACCTGGTGCAGCTGAAAACCCTGTATACCACCATGGATGTGACCTACACCATGCTGATGCGGTCCACCTATTCCATCCGCATTTACGAGCTGTGCAAGAGCTACCAGAGCCTGTATCTGAAAAAGAAAGCGGCCGGGGAACCGCTGGTATGGAACCTGAGCATGCTGTATGAACAGCTTTCGTATACGGCCAACCGATGGTCGGATTTCCGCCGCCTGGCACTGGAAAAGGCAAAGGCGGAAATTAACGAAAAGACGGATATTATTTTTAATTACGATGTGTACGAAAAAAAAGGGCAGAAGGTTCTTTCGCTGGTGGTAACGATTGACCCGGTGGATGATGCCGCCGCACAGGCCAACCTGGACAGCATCAACAGCACAGTGCGCAAAAAGAGCAAAAAGAAGGGCCGCCCCACCGTGGCGATTGAAGATTCGCTGCTGGATGACCCCAGCGTGATCACCTTTGATTATGTTTCGGCACCGGAAACAACGATCCCCTATTCCTTTGGACGCCACCGCACCGAGCTGCGGGAGGAAATTGTTGTGAAAGCGCGCATGGATCAGCTGCGCGCGGAGATTACGCCCGAAGAGCTGCACGCGGTGGAAGTGATCATTGATGTGTTGGCAGATGCCTGCTGCACCATCCAGGCAGGCGATGGCGAGCAGGACGGCGGCAACAAAACGGTGTTTGGAAAGATGAATGCCATCATCCTGGATTGCGGCGGGCTGACCAGTTGGCTGGCCGGTGTGGCACCCCGCTATGCACAGGAGATTATTCCCCGGTCGCAGACGATGCGCAGCCCGGCGCGGTACCTGAACAAGGTGCTGCGCGAGGATATGGATAACTATCGCATTTATATTTTCCGCAAGGCAAAGCCGGCAGCAGAACCCAAAGAGGAGCTGTTGGAAGCGGAGTACCATGTGATGGACGAGCCGGTGCAGCAAACGATGCCGGAGCCTGAGCCGCCCAAGGTAGAGCTGATTCCCGAAACGATTGTAAAACGGCAGGATATGCGAAAAGAGTTTGCAAAGTTTGTAGATGATGGATACCTGGAAAAGACGTTGACGAGCGGCCAGCGCGGCGCTTACCACGAAATTTACCGCCACCTGGCAGCGCGGTGCGTGCCATCGCCTTCCAGCCTGCGCAATGGGCTGAAAGACGAAATGCGGCTGCATTACCTGGCCTGCATGAATGAAGTGATTGAAAAGTATGGCAGCCTGACCCCATTGATGGAAGCTATGGCGCATGAACTGGACTTTGATGTGTTCTGGGCAAAGGCCGCCAAGGACCCCAACGTGAATAACCCGATGGGGCTGTTCTACCACATTATTGAAGAACGCGCGCTGAACCCGATCGGCACCATAATGAACGACCAGGCACAACGGCAGAAGGTTGCCGCCAAGGAAAAAGGTGAAAAAGATAAGTGGCACAATGAAAGCTGGATGGATGCTTTTGAGGAAGATATCCCGGATGACAGCGAAGAGTAATTGAGATGAAGCGGAGCGGAACATCCGGGAGCGCTATTATAATAAGGTAAGCAGCGGCTGGCAGATTGCTGGCCGCTGCTTTTTTGTTGGGGTGCAGCTGAGAAATGGAAATATCCGGCGTTTTTTGATTTCAGATAGACCTTGGGATAATAGGTGAGAATGAAGGCGCGTGAACGGGAATGCCTGGATGAAGTGAAGAAGGATGGGGAGAAAAAGCGGCAGATAAAAAGCGTGAACAGCAACGAAGAGATGCCTGTATAATATTCGTCAAAATATCCGTTGACACACGCGAAGCATATGATATAATAGAAACTATAACAGCAACGAAGAGATGCCGCACGGCATGGGGTGCCCGTTTTTGCAACCCGCAGTTAGATTAAGGGCAACACCGCACAATTCCCGCCTTGCGGCTTAAGCACCGCTCCGGCAGCTGCCGCACCTCGCTCGCCGTATCGGCACTTAGAATTATGCGGTATTGCCTAAGATACCGGCGTGCGGTACCGCAAGAAGAACCGAACAAAAGGCAAAGATTAACCGACAGCAACGAAGAGATGCCTACACAAAGGCGCTCGCAAGGAGGAAAACAATGGGATATTGTATCTCAGTCTGCATTGAAAAAGGCGGCGTGGGAAAAACCGTTACCGTCTGCAACCTGGCGGCGCTGATGGCGCAGGACGGCAAGCGGGTGCTTGTTGTAGATATGGATGCCCAGGGCAACTGTACCTATACCCTGACGGGCGCCCGTGTAACTGATAATACTTTTGACCGCGCTGGCGTGTATGATATGTTCCGTGCCTATGGCATCAGCGGTACGCAGAACTATATTTCCCGCACGCAGTTTGATAATATTGATATAATTCCGGCAAATGGCAACACCCCAATGGCGGCCAAGCAGCTGCAAATCCTGGAACAGTCCGAAAGCACCAGTATCAATATGTTTTTGGCCATGTGCCTGGCACAGGTTGCCGGCGAATACGACTATATTTTGATCGATACCCCGCCATCCCGCGATGTAATGGTGACCAACGCCCTGATGGCCAGTGACTTTGTGCTGATCCCCTGCGTGTGCGATGACTACAGCCGTGACAGTGTGTACCGCACTGTGGCCATGTGCCAGCAGTTGGAGCACGATGAGGGCGAAAAAATTGATGTTCTGGGCATTATCCTGACTATGGTGGAAAAAACTGCCCTGACCGAAGTGATCCGCAATGAACTGCGGGAAAGCCAGCTGGGCAGCAAGCTGTTTGCTGCCGAAATCCGTAAGGGACAGGCTGTAAAGGATAGCACCCGCCTTGGTGCGCCGGTTGTGCTATGTGCACGCAGCAGCAACCCGGCAAAGGATTATGCAAAGGTGTATGCCGAGCTGAAAACGCGCGTTGAACAGGAGGCAGAGTGATGGCAAGCAAACTGGACCGACTGCAGAAGAAAGGCTTTAAAGTAAACGAAGCAGCGTTAAGTAAGATCGCGCGCGGCGACCAGGAGCCGGGCGGTGAATACAGCGAGATCAATATCAATGATATTGAAGAAAACCCGGATAATGCCCTTTACCGTGAGCTGGATACCGAGGAAGATATTGCGCTGCTGGCCGATGATATCCGCCGCGCGGGGCTGCTGCACAACCTGGTTGTGTTCCCTAAGACCGGTGTTGGCGGAAAATATGTGCTGCTTTCCGGCGAGCGCCGCTTGCGTGCGCTGCGCCTGTTGGTGGAGCAGGATAAACGCGAGCAGGAAGAAAAGCAGCTGCCCAACCGCATGAGTGAATGGCAGAAAGTGCAGTGCAAAGTGGTGCGCAACTTGACGGAAAACGAAAAAGTTGTGTATATTGACAGCGCAAACCTGCAAGTGCGCGGCGGCATCAGCAATGAACGTGTGATGCGCCAGGCGGCGGCGCGTTTTGTGGAAAACCTGCAAAAAGCACCGTATAACCTGAGCGCAGCGGAAGCGAAAAAAGCGCTGAAAGAGGTCAGCCCGCTGAATTCCCGCACGATTGATAAGGCGCTTTCGATTCAGAATGATCTCAACCCTGATCTGCGCCGCTTGCTGGATGAGGAATTCCTGAACCGAGCCGAGTGCGAAACCTATCTCCGCCTGACCCTGGAAGAACAGGCCCGTGCAGCCGCAATGTTTTTGAAAATCGCAGCCCTTGACCCACGCAGCCATGAGCGCCGCGCCATTAAGGACGCATTGACCACCGCCATGCTGGATATAGCAGTGGAACGCCGCAGCATGCAGGAGCGCGAGAGCGTATTTGCAGCAGCGTTGCAAAATGCACAGGATGCAATCGGTCAGGCCAAGACGCAGGAAAACAAGGCGGCGGCAGTAGATAAAGACCACAACTTTATTTCGGCCAAGCTGCCTACCACGGCCCGCAAACTGCGTAAAATTGCAGCGGCAAAAAATATTGAAGCTAAGATCCGCAGTTATACGGCAGAGGACCGCAAGGCAATGTCGGACCAGATGCAGGAGCTGATTGCGGCAGCGCAGGAGCTGAAAGCACTGATTGATGCTGTGGAATAATCCAGATCCACGAAAGCAGCAAACAACAAAAATCCATGCAAATAGGAATACAGGAATCCACGATATGAAACAGCGAATTGTCATCCGGCTGCACCTGGCTGTGCGGGCAGTGCTGCAAAGCGAAGCGGACTGGCGCGGCACGCGGCTGGGCACCCTGACATCGGAGCTGATCCATGAACAGGCTGCGAAAGCGCGCCTGTGCGGGGTGCAGAATTACGAGTTGAACCCCGTCAGCAGCCGCTATGTTCCCGTTACAAACGGGACAAAATATAAGCAGACATCTGGCCTGGAGCAGATCTCCATCTATCTGAACGATGAGGATATGCAAACCCTGAAAGAGCTGGCACTGGCCAACGATAGTGTGCGTGTGATCAACGGCAGGCAGGCAATCACCTACCGATATGTTGTTCCCGGAATGCTGCTGAACGACCCGGTGTTTACGGGGCTGACAGAGCAGAACAGCACGGCAGGGTAAGCACTTCAAAATCTTGAGGCAATACCGCATAATTCTAAGTGCCGATACGGCGAGCGAGGTGCGGCAGAT
>ERZ809296.1748-NODE-1748-length-23798-cov-6.043802_pt1 | contig 23798 bp, 24 predicted proteins | sample MGYA00520511_ERZ809296 | MGnify/ENA primary metagenome ERZ809296 (study PRJEB31576, sample SAMEA3212662) | Homo sapiens | biome: human-gut; feature: human gut; material: fecal | place: Sweden | collected 2012 ... | reverse complement strand
GAAGGCCCTGCAGCGCGCCGGACGCGGCGGCCTGCGGCGCGAGCAGAAGCCCGGCGGCCGCCAGAAGCAGCACAAGCAGCACAGAAGATCACCTCACCGGAATATATTGCCGGAGCCGGAAAGGAATGCGGAAAGCGAGCATAGAATGTCTCCGGGTGATCGAATGAAACGGGGAAAAAATCTGGCGCAGCGCCTGACGCTGCCGCAGGAGGTCGTGTCGCAGGGGCCGCTGGCCGAGCTGCACGGCAATACAAGCGTCTGCATCGAAAATCACGGAGGCATTCTGGAATACACGGACACCCGCGTCTGTATCGCGGTGCAGCGCGGTACGCTGACCGTCAGCGGCTGCGGGCTGCGCATCCTGCGCATGACGCAGCGGCGCGTGGAGATCGGCGGGACGATCCGCTGCGTAGAGGTGTCCTGAGATGAGCCGGCTGATCCGTTATCTGCGTGGTAACGTCCGCTTCCGCCTGACCGGCGCCGCGCCGGAGCAGTGTCTGAACGCCCTTGCGGCTGCGCGGCTGGAATTCTGGGACATCGAGCGCGAGGATGCGCTGCACCTGTCGCTCAGCGTTCCTGCGCGTGAGGCAGAGCGCCTGCAGGGGCTGGCGCTGCGCTGTCTGTGCACGGCGGAGGTGACGGAGCGCTCCGGCCTGCGGGCGCAGTTCGGCGGTCTTCTGCGGCGGCCCGTCCTGCTGCTGGGGCTGCTGGCGGCGGCCGCGGCAACGTTCGTGCTGCAGGAATTCGTCTGGACGATCGAGGTCGAGGGAAATGACAGGCTCCCGGCCGGGCAGATCGTGCAGGCGCTCGAGGAGCTCGGCATCGCGCCGGGAACATGGGGGCCGTCCATCGATTCGCCCGAGACGCGCAACCGGATGCTGCTGCGCATGCCGGAGCTGGCGTGGCTCGCCGTGAACCGCTCCGGCGGGCGGGTGCAGGTGCTCGTGACGGAGCGGCAGCAGCCGCCGGACACGCGCGCTCCCTACGCCGTGGCCAATGTGGTGGCCGCGCGGGACGGCGTGCTCACGGAGGTCTCCGTAACGGAGGGCATGCGGCTGTGCGCCGTCGGCGATACCGTCCGGCAGGGGCAGCTGCTCGTCTCCGGATATGAGGACTACGGCCTGTTCATCCGCCCGGTGTGCGCCTCGGCCGAGATCTATGCCAGGACGTGGCATACGGGGACCGTCGTCACGCCCGCGGAGCGGCTGGAAAAGCGCTATACCGGCCGGGAGTGGAAGCAGGTCACGCTCATCGTCGGGAAAAAAAGAATAAAATTATGGGGAAACAGTAGCATTTCCCAGCAGGATTGTGATAAAATGATCGTGGAAAAGGCTGCCCGGACCTCCGGCTATGCGTATCCGCTGCGGCTGGAGACGGCGATCCTGCGGGAATATGTGCTGGAGCCTGCCCCCGCGCCGCAGGTGCAGACGGAAAAGCTGCTGCAGGAGGCGTGGCGGCGCGCCGTGCAGGCGCAGATGCTCGCGGGCAGGATCGATGCCACACAGGAGAGCCTGCTGATGCAGGGCGGCCTGTGCATCCTGCAGGCGCAGAGCGACTGCACGGAGCTGATTTCCCGCACGCTGCCGCTGGAGGCGGCGGACTGACAAAGGAGAATCCCCATGAGCGAACGAATCATCAATGCCGAACGCATCGAGCAGATCATCAATGTGTTCGGCTCGTTTGACGAAAACATCAAGCGCATCGAGCAGACCTACGGCGTGAAGATCACGAACCGCGGCACGGAGCTGCAGATCTCGGGCGAGGACGAGGCGGCGGACCGCGCAGGCCGCGCCATCGAGGGCCTGCTCCTGCTGGCCGCAAAGGGCGAGACGATCGACGAGCAGAAGGTGCGCTATCTGATTGACCTTGTTTCCAGCGGGAACGAGGACAAGATCGGTGAAATGGCGAAGGACGTTGTCTGTATCACGGCCAAGGGCCGTCCTGTCAAGGCAAAGACCCTTGGACAGCAGCGCTATATGAAGGCCATTTCGAAAAATACCATCACGATCGGCGTCGGTCCGGCCGGTACCGGCAAGACATACCTCGCCGTGGCGGCGGCCGTGGCGGCCTTCCGCGAGAAGGCGGTCAACCGCATCATTCTGACGCGCCCCGCCGTAGAGGCGGGCGAACGGCTCGGGTTCCTGCCCGGCGACCTGCAGAACAAGGTCGATCCGTATCTCCGTCCGCTGTATGACGCGCTTTACGATATGCTCGGCGCGGAGACGTATCAGAAATATCTCGAGCGCGGCAACATCGAGGTCGCGCCGCTGGCCTATATGCGCGGCCGCACGCTCGACGACAGCTTCATCATCCTCGACGAGGCGCAGAACACGACGCGCGAGCAGATGAAAATGTTCCTGACGCGACTGGGCTTCGGCTCGAAGATCGTCATCACCGGCGACATTACGCAGATCGATCTGCCCTCCGACAAGGTCAGTGGTCTGAAGGACGCCGTGCGCATTCTGGACAACGTACCGGATATCGCCATCTGCCGCCTGACGGCCAGCGACGTCGTGCGCCACGCCCTAGTGCAGCGCATCATCGCAGCTTATGAGACGGCGGAGCACAGTGCGAAGAACGGCCTGCCGGGGCAGAAAAAAGTATACAGGAGAAAGCCATGAAGCATCAGATCATTGTGCGCTATTCCAACCGCGCAGACCGCAGCCTGCCGCTGACGCTGCACCTGCGCAAGTGCATCGCCGCCGCGCTGGAGGCCGAGCATGTGAACGTTCCCTGCGAGATCAACGTGCTCGTCACGGATGACGCGGGCATCCGCGCCATCAACCGCGCCATGCGGAACATTGACCGCGAGACAGATGTGCTGTCTTTTCCGATGTTCCAGTTCACGCCGGGGCAGTTCCCGGAGGACGTGCAGGAGGACATCGATCCGCAGACCGGCCTGCTGCCGCTGGGCGATATGGCTATCTCGCTCGAGCGTGCGCGGGATCAGGCCAAGCGCTTCGGCAATTCGCTCCGCCGCGAGACGGGCTATCTGACAATCCACTCCATCCTGCACCTGCTGGGCTATGACCACATGGACGAGGGCGAAATGAAGCGCCAGATGCGCACGCGCGAGGAGATCATCGCCGGGCAGCTCGGTCTGCAGCGATGAGCGTCGAATTCCGCCGCGCCAGCCCGGAGGACGCGCGCCTGCTGGCCGAAACGCGCCGCCGCGCGTGGGATACGACCTACCGCGGCATCTACCCCGATGCCATGATCGACGAATATGACCTCGAGGCCCATACGGCGCGCGACGCTGCCCGCATCGCCGACCCGGCGAACGCGGTGTTCCTTGCCATGGACGGGGCGGAATGCGTGGGCTATTTTACATACGGACCTTACACCTACGGACGCTATAAGGACTTTGCACTCTGCCTCAACTCGCTGTATTTTCTGCCGGGCTACCGGCGGATGGGTCTCGGCAGGCGCGCCTTTGCGCAGCTGACCGAATTCTGCCGCGAGCGCGGCATCCCGAAGTTTTTCTGCGGCTGCAATTGCCACAATCTGCCCGCGCAGGCATTTTACCGCGCCATGGGCGGCGTGGTCGGCGCAGTGCACGGCGGCCATGCGGACCGGGCCGAGGACCAAATGTATTTTGAATTTCAAACTGTCAAAAAACCTGCTCAGCCGAAAGTTTCGGATGGAAGGAAAGTGTGAAAGAAAACCGTCAGGGTGTCCTTTCGCGTTCCATCACCCGCCGCAGCGGCAGAATTGCAAAATCATGCTACAAAATTTGATTTTGCAATTCTGAAAGCAGCTTGGCGGAAATGTCCGAAAGGACATTTTAACAAGCTGATTTTGAATTTACCATAGGAGAAAAACCATGAGCCAGAAATCTGCCATGATCACGATCGTGGGGCGGCCGAACGTCGGCAAATCGACGCTCATCAACCACCTCGTGGGCGAAAAGATCGCCATTGTTTCCCACAAGCCGCAGACGACGCGCAACCGCATCTGCGGCATCGTCACGCACGAGGACACGCAGCTCGTGTTCGTCGACACGCCGGGCTTCCACAAGCCGCGCACGCGCCTCGGCGACTATATGAACAATGTCGTGCACGACTCCGTCGCCGATGTGGATGCCGCGCTGCTGCTCGTCGAGCCCATCGCGCACATCGGCCCGCAGGAGGAAGAGCTGCTCGGCCAGCTTCGCGCCGCGCATGCGCCGGTCATCCTTGTTATCAACAAGATCGACACGGTCGAGAAGGAGAATCTGCTTGCCGTCATCGCGGCCTATGCCGCAAAATTTGAGTTCGACGCCGTCGTTCCGGTGTCCGCGAAGTTCGGCGACGGTATCCCTGACCTGCTGCGGGAGTGCGCCCGCCACGCGGCCGACAGCCCGTTCCTGTTCCCGGATGATATGACGACGGACCAGCCGGAGCGGCAGGTCATGGCGGAGATCATCCGCGAAAAGCTGCTGTGGAACCTCGAGCGTGAAATTCCGCACGGCACGGCCGTTGAGATCACGAAATTTTCGGAGCGCGACAGCGGCGTCATCGACATCGACGCGACGATCTACTGCGAGAAGGCCAGCCACAAGGGCATCATCATCGGCAAGAACGGCTCCATGCTGAAAAAGATCAGCACGGAGGCGCGCGAGGACTGTGAGCGCTTTATGGGCACGAAGGTCTTCCTGCAGACGTGGGTCAAGGTCAAGGAGAACTGGCGCGACAGTCAGACCATGATCCGCAACTTCGGCTACGAATAATTGCGCAAAGCAGGCTTATCCTAAGGACAGCCCGTTTGCAAAAACGGAGCACCGATGACAGGAGGCCTGCTGCATGACGAGAGAACAGCTTTGGAGCATATTCTGGGAGACGGGCGCACCGGAGGCGTGGCTGCTGTACCGGCAGGAGCCGGCGCGCGGCGAGGCCTCAGCGGGGCGGTGAGCCGTCCCGCAAAGCCCGGCAGGAGGTCGGAGCATGTACATCAAAACAGACGGCATCGTCCTGCGCGAGGTCGCCTATCAGGACAGCGATAAGCTGCTGACCGTGCTGACACGCGAATACGGCAAGCTGACTGTGCGGGCGCGCGGCGTCCGCAGCAGCCGCAGCCGCAGCAAGGCGGCCTGCCAGCTGCTGGCCTATTCCGAGTTCACGCTGCTCGAGCGCGGCGGGCGCTATGTCGTCACGGAGGCCACGGCAAAGGAGATGTTTCCGGAGCTGCGGAACGATCTGGAGCTTTTGTCGCTGGCGTCCTATTTTGCGCAGGCCGCGGACGTGCTCAGCCCAGAGGGCGAGGAGAATCCGCCGTTCGTATCACTGCTGCTCAACGCCCTCTATGCGCTCGGCAGGCTCGGCCTGCCGCAGAAGCTCGTTAAGGCGGTCTTTGAGCTGCGCGCCATGTGCCTGAGCGGCTATGAGCCGGACCTGCGCGGCTGCGCCGTGTGCGGCGCGCCGGAGCCGGACCGCTTCAATATCTCACAGGGCGTGCTGCAGTGCGCTGCCTGCCGCACGGAGGAAGAGAACGACATCCGTCTTCCCATGAGTGCCGGGACGCGCGCTGCCCTGCGTTATCTCGACTCCGCGCCGCCTTCGCGCGTATTCTCGTTCCGGCTTGCGGAGCCGTCGCTCTCCGAGCTGGGGCAGATCACGGAGAGCTATCTCTGCACGCGGCTGGAGCGCGGCTTTTCCACGCTGGATTTTTATAAATCCTTATTTCTTTGAATCCATATCTGAGGTATCTGTACCATGACAGAACTGTACGAAAAATCCCTGCGCAAGCTCGAGCTGGACAACGTTCTGGCTCAGCTTGCAGACTGCGCGAACTCCGAGGACGGCAAGGACCGCTGCCGCGCCCTGCTGCCGCTGGACGATGCGGAGGAGATCCGCCTGCTCCAGCAGCAGACGACGGCGGCCTGCGGCATGATCGTCCGCAAGGGCGCGCCGGGCTTCCATGAGCTCAAGCCCGTGGCAGCCAGCCTCGAGCGCGCTGACCGCGGCGGCTGCCTGACGCCGGTGGAGCTGCTGCGCATTGCGGGTGTGCTGCGCTGCATCCGCAATGTCAAGGCCTATTACAGCGAGGACGGCGAGCCGACCGTGCTGGACGTCTATTTTCAGGAGCTTTCGCCGAATCGCTATCTTGAGGAGAAGATCACGAACTCCATCCTCTCCGAGGAGGAGATCGCCGACGCGGCCAGCAGTGAGCTGGCGGATATCCGCCGCCATATGCGCATCCAGAGCGCAAAGGTCAAGGATTCGCTGCAGAAGATCATCTCCTCGCCGAGTTTTTCCAAGTATTTGCGCGACCCGATCATCACGCTGCGCGGCGACCGCTATGTTGTGCCGGTCAAGAGCGAATACAAGAGCGAGATTCCCGGCCTGGTCCACGACGTGTCCTCGACGGGCAGCACGTTCTTCATCGAGCCGATGTCCGCCGTGAATGCGAACAACGCCCTGCGCGAGCTGCTGATCCGCGAGAAGAAGGAGATCGAACGTATTCTGGCCGCACTGTCGGCCGAGGCGGCCTCGTTCCGCGAGGGCATCTGCCACAGCTATGAGATGCTCGTGCAGCTCGACTGCATCTTTGCCCGCGCGCGCCTGTCGCACAAGATGGACGGCATGGAGCCGGAGATCCGCACGAACGCCAGTCTGGAGCTCGTGCGGGCGCGGCATCCGCTCATCGACCGCAAGAAGGTCGTCCCCGTTTCGCTGCGGCTCGGCTCGGATTTTGACACGCTCATCATCACCGGCCCAAACACCGGCGGCAAGACCGTTACGCTCAAGACCATCGGCCTTCTGACGCTGATGGCGGAGTGCGGCCTGCATATCCCGGCCGACCACGGCAGCGCCATCTCCGTCTTCCGGCAGGTTCTGGCGGACATCGGCGACGAGCAGTCCATCGAGCAGTCGCTGTCCACCTTCTCCGCCCATATGAAGAATATCGTCGACATCGTCGCTGACTGTGACCGCGACACGCTTGTGCTGTTTGACGAGCTGGGCGCGGGCACGGACCCGGCCGAGGGTGCGGCGCTCGCCAATGCGCTCATCGAGTTCTGCCGCCAGTGCGGCAGCCGCGTGGCCGCCACGACGCACTATGCCGAGCTGAAGCTCTATGCCATGCGCACGGAGGGCGTCATGAACGCCTCGTGCGAGTTCGACGTGGAGACGCTGCGGCCGACCTACCGCCTGCTCATCGGCATCCCCGGCAAATCGAACGCCTTTGCCATTTCCCGCCGCCTCGGCCTGCCGGAGCCGATCATCGACAAGGCAAAGAGCCTTGTGAACGAAAACGACCGCAACTTTGAGGACGTCCTGAACCAGCTCGAGCAGCAGCGCCAGCAGATGGAGGCCGCAAAGCTCGAGGCCGAGCGCCTGCGCCAGGAAACGGAGCAGATGAAGGAGAAGTCCGAGGCCTATTACGCCGAGATCAAGCGCGAGCGCGAAAAAGCCGTGCGTGCGGCCCGCGCCGAGGCGCAGAGCATCATCGACGATGCCCGCCGCACCTCGAACGAGGTCGCAGACGAGCTGAAGCAGCTGCGCAAGCAGCTGCGGGAAAACGCGGACGTGCAGGGCTCGAACGCGAAGCAGACCGAGCTGCGCCGCAGGCTCAACGAGGCAGAGGACCGCCTTGCCGGGCATGACGACACGCCGAAGCCGCGTCCCCAGGCGGCGCGCGCCATTCGCGTCGGCGACACGGTCGAGCTTGTCCGCTTCGGTACCCGCGCAAGCGTGCTGGCCATCAACAAGGACGGCTCTTATCTGCTGCAGGCCGGGATCATGAAGGTCACGGCGCAGCCGGACGAGGTATATCTCATCGAGGAGACGAAGCAGCAGACCAAGAAGATCATCGAGCGAAGCCAGCGCGCCTTCCGCAGCGCGGGCGCCTCAACGGAGCTGGACCTGCGCGGCATGTCGGCTGACGAGGCCATTGCTACGCTGGATATCTTCCTCGATAACGCCATGATGGCCAATCTCGCCTCCGTGCGTATCATCCACGGCAAGGGCACGGGTGTCCTGCGCAAGGCCGTGCAGGACGAGCTGAAGCGCAATCGCTGCGTGAAGCGCTACCGCCTCGGTGTCTACGGCGAGGGCGAGGACGGCGTGACCATCGCCGAGCTGGCCTGACGGGAAATCCCGGCAAACTTGAGAAAACAGTTGACAAATGCCCCTGTTTTGTTATATTCTAAGAGAAGCATATCACCTCGCGCAGCCTCAAATTTGAAGGAGTGACACAGGATGTATACAGAAAAATCGGTGGTCAAGTGTGAGTCTGGTCTGCACAACAGACAGGCTACGTTTTTCATTCAGAAGGCCAATGAATTCCGTTCCAGCATCTGGATCGAGGTCGACGACCGGAAGATCAATGCCAAGAGCCTGCTGGGCGTACTCTCCATGGCCATCACCACGGGCACGGAGGTCACGCTGATCGCCGAAGGCCCGGACGAGGAAGCGGCCGTCAAGACGCTGGCGCAGATGCTCGTCAAGGATATTTTCTGATCCGCTCAACATGAACGGCTGCCCCAAACGCACGGAATCGGCGGCGTTTGGGGCAGCTTTCTCGTCAGAATGGAGCAAGCATGACCCGTGAGGAATTGAAGCAGGCCGCGCTGTCGCTGCCCTATGAGCCGGGCGTTTATCTGATGAAAAACGCCGCCGGGACCGTGATCTACGTCGGCAAGGCAAAAAAACTGAAAAACCGCGTCAGCCAGTATTTTCAGGATACGGCGGCGCACAATGCAAAAACGCGCAAAATGGTGTCGAATGTCGATCATTTCGAGACGATCGCCGCCGCGACGGAGTTCGAGGCGCTCGTGCTGGAATGCTCGCTCATCAAGCACTATATGCCGAAATACAACATCCTGCTCAAGGACGATAAGGGCTATCCCTATCTGCGCGTCGATCTGCGCGAGGACTATCCTGTCATCACGCTGGCCACGCGCGTCACGGACGACGGCGCGCGCTATTTCGGCCCCTACGGCAGCCGCGGGCGCACGCAGCAGGTCATCGACGCCCTGCGTACGACGTTCCGCCTGCCGGGCTGCTCCAAAAAATTCCCGCGCGACATCGGCAGGGAGCGGCCCTGCCTGAACTATCAGATGGAGCGCTGCGACGGCTGGTGCAGGCCCTGCATGCAGCAGGCGGACTATCACGCACGGCTGGAGCAGGCCGTCCTTCTGCTCGAGGGCAAGCACCAGAGCCTGTGTCAGGAGCTGCAGGAGAAGATGGAGACTGCAGCCGAGGAGCTGCGCTTTGAGCGCGCGGCGGAATACCGCGACCGTCTGCGCGCCATTGAGCTGCTCGGGCAGAAGCAGCTCGTCACGGCAGGCACGATGGCGGACACCGACGTCATCGGCTGGTACCAGACGGAGGCGAAAGCCTGCTTCGCGGTGCTGCACTTTATCAAGGGCAACCTCATGGATAAGGACTATGAGGTCCTGCCTGTGCCGGAGGAGCCGGACGACGCGCTGTCGTCGCTTGTCAAGCAGTACTATCTGACGCGCAAGGCCGCGCCGCGCCGCATATTCCTCCCGGCGGAGATGGACGACGCCGCACTGTTCGAGGAGCTTCTGCTGCAGGAGCTCGGCAAGCATGTGCTCATCCGCACGCCGCAGCGCGGCTACGGCCGCAGGCTCGTGGAGCTGGCGGAGAAAAACGCCCGCGAGGAGGCCGAGCGCGCTACCTCAAAGGCAGAGCGCCTGAGCGGCACGCTCGTGCTGATGCAGGGCATGCTCGGCCTGCGCGAACCGCCGCGCCGCCTCGAGGCCTATGATATCTCGAACATCGCGGGGACGGACATCGTCGCCTCCATGACGGTCTTCGAGGACGGCAAGCCGAAAAAGAGCGATTACAAGCGCTTTCAGGTGCGCGGCCTGACGGATCAGGACGACTACGCCTCCATGCGGCAGGTGCTCTGCCGCCGCTTCCGTCATTATCTCGACGGCGACAGCGGCTTTGCTGAGCGGCCGGACGCCCTGCTCATCGACGGCGGTGCCGTGCACGCCGAGACGGTCCGCGCCGCCCTGTCGGAAATGGGCGTGTTCCTGCCGATCTTCGGCATGGTCAAGGACAATCGCCATCGCACGCGCGCCCTTGTTACGCCGGACGGGCAGGAGATCAGCATCCAGAGCAACCCGGCAGTGTTCGCCCTCATCGGGCGTATTCAGGAGGAGACGCACCGCTTCGCCATTACCTATCAGCGCACCCTGCGCAGCCGCCATGTGCGCGGCTCGCAGCTCGACGCCATCCCCGGCATCGGGGAAAAGCGCCGCAATCAGCTCCTGCGCCGCTTCCGCTCGCTTGCGGCCATCCGCGCCGCCAGCCGGGAGGAGCTGCAGGAGGTGCTGCCCGCGCCGCAGGCGCAGGCGGTCTACGACCATTTTCACGGACAGGAGCAAACACAGCCATGAGAGTTATCACCGGAACGGCGCGCGGCACAAAGCTGAAAACGCCGGAGGGCATGCTCACACGTCCAACGACGGACCGCGTGAAGGAAGCCCTGTTCAACATCATCCAGTTCGACATTGCGGGCGACGTGCTCGACCTGTTCGCCGGAACGGGCCAGCTCGGCATCGAGGCGCTCAGCCGCGGGGCCTCACGCGCCGTTTTTGTCGACCACCGGCAGGATGCCGCTGCCCTCGTGCGCGAGAATCTGCGCCGTACGCATTTTGAAGACAGGGGAGAGGTCGTGTGCGCGGATTTCACACAGTATCTTGCGCGGTGCAGGCGGAAATTCCGCCTGATCTTCCTCGACCCGCCCTATGCAGAAAAATCCCTCGAAACGGCGATTCAGCGCCTATCGGAAATTGACATTTTGTCGGATGGTGGTATAATTATCACAGAAAGGCCCCTCGGCAAACCGCTTGCAGAGGAATTTCCGGGCTTGACCCGCTCAAAAGACTATCATTACGGAAAAACGACCATCACCCTGCTCCGCAAGACCGGGGCGGGCGGCGGCAACGATTAGGAGGCAATATCATGAACGAACACGGCATTGAAGAATTGATCGGCACCCTGTATGAAATGGTGCAGGACGCACGCTCCGTGCCGTTCAGCAGCGATAAGTGCGCTGTTGAGCGCGAAAAGGTCCTCGACCTGCTCGACGAGATCAGCAACCAGCTCCCCGGCGAGCTGAAGCAGGCAAAGACCATCGTGGACTCCCGCAGCGAGCTCATTACGAACGCAAAGCGCGAGGCCGAGAATATCATGAAGTCCGCGCAGGCACAGGCCCGCCAGCTCGTCTCGCAGGAGGCCATCTATCTCGAGGCCAAGAATCAGGCCAACGATATGGTGCGCGCCGCGCAGGATAAGATCAAGGAGCTCAAGAAGGTCACGAACGACTACGTCGACGATTCCCTGCGCCGCACGGAGGAGGCTGTGGCCGAGGCTCTGAGCGAGATCCGCAATTCCCGCTCGAAGTTCCGCGCCCTCGTCAATCCGCAGGCCAAGAACAACTCCGCGATCATCGAAGACGTGTAAACCGGCGCCATGAGCCGGAACCGTATTCTCATTACCGCCGTCGCGGCTGCGCTCCTTGTGGTCTGCGGCATCGGCATTTTCTTCGCATCCAACCGCGACCATGCGGCAGAGCGCGCCGACGAGTGGACCATGCAGGGCATGACCCTCGCACCGGACGGCTCGGCCACGCCGTGCACCGTGCGCATCGCGGGCACGTCTCGCTCCTATTTGCTCGGCGGCAGAGTCGGCGCGTTCGAGACGGGGACGGACGGCGGCATCTATGTCGACGGTACGCGCGTCTGCTCCGGCGTTATCCTGCCGGACGACGCCTTTGACCCGTGGCTCACAATGCAGGCGGATACCGATCCGTTCTGGATCGCAGCCGACGGCAGCACGCTCGTCCTGCCGCTTCCCGGCACGCAGTCGCTCGTCGTCGCTCCGGCAGAGTCGGAGCAGGCGGCACAGGAGCTTTTACAGTCGCTGCAGGAAGCGCTCCCGGATGAGACAAAAAACGCGATCTCCCCTTATCTCAAGTGACCCGTAGTTAACGATTACCCGGTTTATGCTGAAAGGGAAGGTGCTATATGAAAACCGCAGAGAACAGAAAGCATGCAGTTGCCATTGCCGCAGCCTGTATTGCGCTTGTCGCGCTCGTGGTTCTCGGGACCGTGATCATTTCGTATTGGAACACGCCGATCGCCAAGGCGGAAAGCCGGACGATGCAGGCGATCGCTCTGCAGGAGGATGGCTCCGCGGAGCCTTGTACCGTCCTCATCAGCGGCATTTCGTATCACTACCTTTTCCGGAATCACGCGGATTCCTTTGAGGCAAACGATCCGGGCGGCGTATTCGTAAACGGCAGCCGTATCATGGACAGCCTGATCCTGCCGTCGGACATCGACTCGGATTGGATGTTCTGGCAGGACAACACGCTCTGGTGCGACGCGGCCGGAGAGCAGTTCATCGCACTGCTGCACCGCGGCGCGGACGGCGGGTTTGCAGAGACCGGCACGCCGGTGCTCGTCATCGCCCCGGCGGAGACGGAGCAGGCGGCACAGGCTCTTCTGCAATCGCTGCGGGAGACGCGCGCGGGCGATGCGGAGACGCAGCGCCTGATCGAACCCTTTTTGAAATAACCGGACGACACAGCGCCCCGTCCCGATGGGGCGGGGCGTTTCTCCTCTCATTCCAAGGAGCAAGGCGACGTGGGAATCTGCTGGCTTCGGATTCGCCTCGGCTTGCCGAAACCCGCAGACAATTCTGCGGGATTGCCGCGGCCCCTCGCGGGGCCTCGCAAGGACAAATTTGACAGTCTGAGCTTTGACTTTAATTCCATATTCTAGGAGGCAGAAATGACGGAACTGGAACGTTATCAGCAGTGGTGCGAGCAGGCGCCGCTGAATGAGGCCGGGCGCGCTGCGCTGGCCGCCATGCAGAACGATGAGACGGAGCGCAAGGGCTGCTTCGGCGCAGAGCTGCAGTTCGGTACCGCGGGCATCCGCGGCATTATGGGCATCGGCACGAATCGCCTGAACGACTTCACCGTTCGCCGCACGGCGCAGGGCCTTGCCGCATGGCTGACCTCGACGGAGCTGCCGCAGCGCTGCGCCATCGGCTATGACTCCCGCCACAACTCCCGCCGCTATGCAGAGCTGTGCGCCGTGGCCCTTGCGGAGCGCGGCGTGCATGTCTACGTCTATCACGAGCTGGCCCCGACGCCGATGCTCTCATTTGCCGTGCGCCAGCTCGGCTGCGGCTGCGGCATCGTCGTTTCCGCCAGCCACAATGCGGGCATCTACAACGGCATCAAGTGCTACGGCCCGGACGGCTGCCAGATGACGGACGAGCCGGCGGCCCGCGTGTTTGCCGAGATCGAGAAAATTCCGTATTTCCTCCCGGCGGAAAAGAGCTTTGAGGACTTCCTTGCGGAGGGCGGCGTGGAATTCATCGCGCCGGAGCTGTGGGAGCGCTACTATGAGACCGTTCTCGGCGAACGCCTTGCCGCGATCCCGTCCGATAACCTGAATCTGCTCTACACGCCGCTGTGCGGCACGGGCAACAAGCCGGTCCGCACCGTGCTCGGCCGCATCGGCGTGAACGTCGCCGTCGTCCCCGCACAGGAAAAGCCGGACGGCGATTTCAAGACCTGCGAATATCCGAACCCGGAGACGGACGCCGCGCTGAACGAGAGCTACAAGATCGCGCGCGAGACGCACCCGGACCTCATCCTTGGCACGGACCCGGACTGCGACCGCGTGGCCGTGGCCGTCCCGGTGGAAGGCGGCTTCCGCAAGCTCAGCGGCAACGAGCTGGGCTGCCTGCTGCTGGACTACATCCTCGGCACGATGCAGAAGGCGGGCACGCTCCCGGCAGACCCTGTCGCCGTGCGCAGCATCGTCTCGACCCCAATGGCAGACAAGATTGCCGCAAGCTACGGCGTGAAGATGCGCAGGGTCCTCACGGGCTTCAAGTACATCGGCGGTGAGATCCTCGCCCTCGAGCAGAAGCACGAGGAGAACCGCTTCGTCTTCGGCTTTGAGGAGAGCTGCGGTTACCTCAAGGGAACGTATGCCCGCGATAAGGACGCCGTCGTTGCCTCCATGCTGACTTGCGACCTCGCCGCCGCGCTCAAGCGCGAGGGCACAAATCTGGCCGAGCACATGGACGCGCTCTACAGCCGCTTCGGCTGGCATGAGGCGCGCGTGCTGAGCTGCGAGTTGCAGGGCCCGGACGCCATGGAAATTTCCGCTGGCTTTATGGCGCAGATGCGCCGCGAGCTGCCGAAGACCGTGTGCGGCATTGCCGTCACGTCCGTCACGGACTATCAGGCGCGCGTCACGCGCGATCTCGTCCACGGCACGGAGGAAGCGGTCACGCTGCCGAAGTCCAATGTGCTCGTGCTTCAGCTCGGCGAGAAGGGTACGGTCATCCTGCGTCCGTCCGGCACGGAGCCGAAGGTCAAGATTTATCTGACTGCCGTCGATGCCGACCGTGCGGCTGCCTTGAAGCTGCTGGACGATATGGCCGCTGAAATGAGCGGCTATCTGCCCAAAAACGCTTGACAACCGGCCGGTTTTCGGCTATCATAACCGCATAGTGAAAACGCATGGAAGAAGAGGAGTATCCCATCCGCGCGCTGCAGAGAGGGGGCGGCTGCTGAAAGCCCCTGCGCAGGTCGGGAGAAGGTCGCTTCGGAGCGGGCGTGCCGAACCTGCAGTAGGCCGCACGGGTGCTCCCGTTACAGAGCCAGAGTGCCCGCCCATGGCGGGAATTCAGGTGGTACCACGGTAATCTGCATCGCCCTGAGCATATTATGAAGCTCAGGGCGATTTTTATCGTCAAAAAGGAGAAGACTATGAAAGAACTGCCAAAGACCTACGAGCCGCGCGACGTTGAGGACCGGCTCTACAAATTCTGGGTAGACAACGGCTATTTCCATGCCGAACGCGACCCGGACAAGAAGCCCTTTACCATCGTTATGCCGCCCCCCAATGTCACAGGCCAGCTCCACATGGGCCATGCCATGGACGCCGCCATGCAGGACGTGCTCATCCGCTTCAAGCGCATGCAGGGCTATTCCGCCCTCTGGGTCCCCGGCGTGGACCATGCCGGTATCGCCACGCAGATCCGCGTGGAGGAGGAGCTGCGCAAGGAGGGCAAGACCCGCTATGACCTCGGCCGCGAGAAGTTCCTCGAGCGCGTCTGGGCCTGGAAGCATCAGTACGGCGACCGTATCGTCGAGCAGCAGAAGCGCCTCGGCGCGTCCTGCGACTGGGACCGTGCCCGCTTCACGATGGACGAGGGCTGCTCGAAGGCCGTCCGCGAGGTGTTCGTGAACCTGTATGAGCAGGGCCTTATCTACAAGGGCAGCCGCATCATCAACTGGTGCCCGCACTGCGTCACGGCCCTGTCCGATGCCGAGGTCGAATATGTCGATAAGCCCGGCCATCTGTGGCATGTGCGCTATCCGCTGGCAGACGGCTCCGGCGAGGTCATCATCGCGACGACCCGGCCCGAGACCATGCTCGGCGACTCCGGCGTGTGCGTCAACCCAAACGACGAGCGCTACAAGGACATCGTCGGCAAGAACGTCATTCTGCCGCTCGTCGGCAAGGAGATCCCCGTCGTGGCGGACGACTATGCCGAAATGGACTTCGGCACCGGCTGCGTCAAGATGACGCCGGCTCACGACCCGAACGACTTTGAGGTCGGCCTGCGCCACAACCTTGAGGTCATCCGCGTCCTCGACGACAAGGGTGTCGTCAACGAGAACGGCGGCAAATATCAGGGCCTCGACCGCTATGAGGCGCGCAAGCAGATCGTCGCCGACCTCGAGGCGCAGGGCTACCTCGTGAAGGTCGAGCCGTATAACCACAATGTCGGCACCTGCTACCGCTGCCACCGCGACGTCGAGCCGATCATCTCCGCTCAGTGGTTCGTAAAGATGAAGCCGCTGGCCGAAGAGGCGCTGCGCGTTGTGAACGACGGCGAGACGAAGTTTGTTCCGGAGCGCTTCACAAAAATTTATACGAACTGGATGGAGAACGTCCGCGACTGGTGCATCTCCCGTCAGCTGTGGTGGGGCCATCAGATCCCGGCGTGGTACTGCGCCGACTGCGGCCATATGACCGTCTCCCGCGAGGATGCGACCTGCTGCGAAAAGTGTGGCAGCAAGCATATCACCCGCGATGAGGACGTGCTTGACACTTGGTTCTCCTCGGCGCTGTGGCCGTTCGAGACCCTCGGCTGGCCGGACACGAATGCGGAGGACTTCCGGTACTTCTATCCGACGGACGTGCTCGTGACGGGTTATGACATCATTTTCTTCTGGGTCGCGCGCATGATCTTCTCGGCCTGCAAGCAAACGGGCCGCCCGCCGTTCCACACCGTGCTGATTCACGGCCTTGTCCGCGACGACAAGGGCCGCAAGATGTCCAAGTCCCTCGGCAACGGCATCGATCCGCTCGAGATGATCGACCGCTACGGCTCGGACGCCCTGCGCATGAACATGCTCACGTCCAATTCGCCCGGCAACGACATGCGCTTCTATATCGAGCGCTGCGAGGCCATGCGCAACTTTGCCAATAAGCTCTGGAACGCCAGCCGCTATGTCATGATGAACCTCAGCATCGACAAAAACGAGCTGCCCGCCCTGTCCGAGCTCGAGACGTCCGACAAGTGGATCCTTTCGAAGCTCAATTCGCTCATTGCCGACGTTACGGAGAACCTCGACAAGTACGAGCTCGGCGTCGCCGTCCAGAAGATCTATGACTTTATCTGGGACAGCTACTGCGACTGGTATATCGAGCTGACAAAGGCCCGCCTCTATGGCGAGGATGAGGCCCAGAAGCGCTCTGCCCAGCAGGTGCTGCTGTATGTGCTCGACCAGATCCTGCGCCTGATGCACCCGTTCATGCCGTTCATCACGGAGGAGATCTGGCAGGCCATCCCGCACGAGGGCGAGGCGCTGATCGTCGCCGCATGGCCGAAGTACCGCGAGGACCTCTGCTTCCAGGCGGAGGAGGATGGCATGGAGAGCATCATGCAGGCCATCCGCGCCGTGCGCAACCGCCGTGCCGAGATGAACGTGCCGCCCGCGCGCCGCACGACACTCTATATCGTCACGGAGAAGCAGGATCTGTTCTCTGCCGGTATCCCGTTCATCACCCGTCTGGCCTATGCCGAGCGCGTCGTCGTTCTGGGTGAGGAGCCGGAGGGCCATGGTTCCATGGTGTCCTGCGTGACGCACGACGCCAAGCTGTTCCTGCCGATGGAGGAGCTTGTGGATGTGGACAAGGAGCTTGCCCGCATCGCCAAGGAGAAGGAGAAGGTCCAGAAGGGCCTTGCCGGTGTGCAGGCCAAGCTTGGCAATCCGGGCTTTGCTGCAAAGGCACCGGAACAGGTCGTCCGCGCAGAGCAGGAGAAGGCCGAAAAGTATGCCGCCCTGCTGCGTCAGCTCGAGGAGAGCGAAGCACGGCTGAAGGATCTCTGATTTTTATCGACCGCCATTTCGGGGCTGCCGCATGGATTTGCGGCAGCTCCGTTTTTTGGGCTTTATTTCTGGAACGAGTTGGTGTATAATTTATCCTGAATGAATGGCGGCCTGCCGCCAGACAGGAAGGATGACTTTGATGGAGAATTTCGACGCGGAGCAGCCGATGGAGGACCTGCAGGAGCAGACTCCGAAGAAGGAACCGAAAAATCCGCTCTATGATTGTTACTCGCTTTTGCATGACCTTGTCTATATTCTGGCCGCGATCACGATCGTGTTTGTGTTCTTCGTCCGTCTCGTCGGCGTAGACGGACCGTCCATGATGCCGACGCTGCAGGACGGCGACTATGTGGCGCTGCTGAGCAATCTGTTTATGGGCGACCTCGAGCAGGGCGACGTCATCGTCGCGCGCAAGGAGAGCTTTGAAAACGGCGAGCCGATCGTCAAGCGCGTCATCGCCACGGAGGGCCAGACCGTGGATATCCTCTATGACGGAAACGGCTATGGCACGGTCTACGTCGACGGCGAGCCGCTGGACGAGCCCTATATCTTGGAACCGATGGTGCTGCCCTACTATGACCGCACGAGCTTCCCCCTGACCGTGGACGAGGGCTGCCTCGTCGTGATGGGCGATAACCGCAACCGCTCTGCTGACAGCCGCTATGCCTCCATCGGGCAGATCGAGGAATCACAGGTCATCGGCAAGGTGCTGTGCATTCTGTTCCCAGGCTGCGGCGAGAGCGCTTCGCGCGACTTTGGACGGATCGGAGCGCTGGACAATGGATGACCGCATGAATATCCAGTGGTATCCGGGCCACATGACCAAGACCCGGCGAAATATGGAGGCTGACCTCAAGCTCGTGGACGCCGTCTGCGAGATCGTGGACGCACGCATCCCGTTTTCCAGCCGGAACCCGGACATTGACGCTATCTGCGGGCAGAAGCCCCGCATGATGATCCTCAACCGCATCGATCTGGCCGATCCTGCCGCTACGGACGTCTGGCAGAATTACTGGCAGGCGCAGGGCATGACCGTTGTGCGCACGGACTGCAAGAGCCGCCGCGGCATCGACCGCTTCGTGCCCGCCGTCCGTTCCATGCTGGCGGAGAAGCTGCAGCGCTATGCGGACAAGGGACAGACCGGCCGCGCACTGAAGCTGATGATCGTCGGCATCCCGAACGTGGGAAAATCGACTTTCATCAATCAGATCGCCGGGCGCAAGGGCGCAAAGGCGGAGAACCGCCCCGGCGTCACGCGCGGCAAGCAGTGGGTCACGGTGGACAGCGGCCTTCTGCTGCTCGACACGCCGGGCATCCTCTGGCCGAAATTCGACGATGAGGAGGTCGGCCGCAGGCTGGCCTATACCGGCGCGGTCAAGGACGACGTACTGGATGTGGAAACGCTGGCCTGCCATCTGGCGGCCATGCTCTGGGCGCGTTACCCCGAGGCCATGCGCGCCCGCTATAAGCTCGACCCGCCGGAGGACGCCTCCGGCTATGATCTGCTGACCGAGGCGGGCCGCCGCCGCGGCTTCCTGCTGGCGCGCGGCGAGATCGACACGGAGCGCATGGCGCGTGTGCTGCTGGAGGAATACCGCAGCTGTAAGATCGGCCGCTTTACGCTGGAGGACCCTCCGGAAAGGACAGAGGCATGCGCTACGAACTGATTCGCGAGATCTTCAATCTCTGCAGCAACAACCAGATGCGCGACGTGTTCGTCAGTGAGGTGGAGACCTCGGACCCGGAGGCCGTCGCGCGGACATACTGCCGCGGTAAGGACGTTACGATGGACCGCACGGACAACGAAGACGGCAGCATCATATTCGACGTGGTGGCGGACGGCCTGCATCAGCGCCTGAGCTTCACACCGGATGACTAAGGGCAACACTGCATCATTCTCCTTCGGCCTTCGCCGGACATTTTTGTCGAATGATCCTGCTGAATTGTGCGGTATTGCCTAAGATAAATGAGGAATTGGCATGACGGAACTTTGGAATTACGAAAACCGCTGCTGGGAGGCGGGTTATGAGACGGTCTGCGGCGTAGACGAGGCCGGGCGCGGCCCTCTGGCCGGGCCGGTGTGTGCTGCGGCGGTCATCCTGCCGCGCGGGCTGGACATTCCCGGCCTGAACGACTCGAAAAAGCTGACGGCCAAGCGCCGCGAGGCGCTGTATGACATTATCACGGAGCAGGCGCTCGCCTACGGCATCGCGTTTGCCTCCGAGCAGGAGATCGACGAGATCAACATCCTGCAGGCGACGTTCCTCGCGATGCGCCGCGCCATGGACCAGCTCCGGGTGCGGCCGGATATCGCCCTGATCGACGGCAACCGCGAGACGGACTTCGGCCTTCCCGTGCAGACGATCGTCAAGGGCGACAGCCTGAGCGCCAATATCGCGGCTGCGTCCATTCTGGCCAAGGTGACGCGGGACCGCTTTATGCTGGAAATGGATGAAAAATATCCGCAGTACGGCTTTGCCACGCACAAGGGCTACGGTACGCGCGCGCACTATGCTGCGCTGCGCGAATTCGGCCCGTGCCCCATCCATCGCCGCACGTTCCTGAAGAATCTCCATGCGGAATGACCTGACGGGCCGCTGGGGCGAGGAGACCGCCGCGGCCTATCTGCGCCGCAGGCACTATACCATCGTGGCGGCGAATTACCGCTGCCGTCTCGGCGAGATCGACCTGATCGCGGAAAACCGCGACTATCTCGTCTTTGTCGAGGTCAAGCTGCGCAAAAGCGCCGCATTTGCCGAAGCACTGGAATTCGTCGACCGGCACAAGCAGGAACGCATCCGCCGCACGGCGGAGCTGTACTTATGTGAGCACCCGGAGCAGACGAAGCAGCCGCGCTTCGACGTCATCGAGGTCTACGCGCCTTTTGGCACGGAGACAAAGCGGCCGGAGATCCGGCATCTGGAGGATGCATTTTCATGAAGCTGTTTGACGGACACTGCGACACCGCCTATGAGCTGTTGAAGCGCGGCGAGGGGCTGGCGCGAAACTCCTGCCACATCGACCTGCAGAAGGCGGCCGGACTGGAGGCCTATGCCCAGGTCTTTGCGTTCTGCAGCAACGCCGGCCGGCCCGGCGGCGGGACGGAGCGCCTGCTGACGGAGCCGCTGGCCCTCCTGTGCCGCGAGGTGGAGAAGAATCGCGAGCGCGCATCGGATTTGCCCGAAACGGCGCGGAGGCCCTGCGCCTGACGGAGCAGGGGAGGATCGCCGCGCTGCTGTCCGTGGAGGGCTGCGAGGTCATCGGCTGCGACCCGGGCAGACTCGAATGGCTGCGGGAGCAGGGCTTCTGCATGCTCACGCTGACGTGGAATGCCGACAACGCGCTTGCGGGCTGGCACGGCTCCGCGCTTGGCCTGACACCGCGTGGGCGCGACTTTGTCCGGGAGGCGCAGCGGCTCGGCCTGCGGATCGATGTGAGTCATCTGTCCGAAGCTGCGTTCTGGCAGCTCATGGACTGCACGCAGGCCCCCATTCTGGCCAGCCATTCCAACTGCCGCGCTTTGTGCGGCTATACGCGGAACCTGATGGACGATCAGCTGCGCGCGCTGGCGCAGACCGGCGGCACGGTCGGCCTGAACCTCTATCCGCCGTTCCTCGGCGGGAGAGCGGATTTCGACACGCTGCGCGCCCATCTCGAGCACATGCTCACATTCTGCGGCGAGGACCATGTGGCCCTCGGCGGCGACCTCGACGGCTGCGACGAACTGGCGCGCGGCTTTACGGACGTCTCCTCGTGGGCTTCGTTTTATGCGTATTTACAGGCTGCGGGCTATCCCGCGGACCTGCTCGACCGGATCTTTTTCCGGAACCTTCTGCAACTGCTGCAATGAAAGGAGCGTGAGGGATGGCCCTTTACGCGATTGGAGACCTGCATCTTTCCCTCGGCAGCGACAAGCCGATGGACGTCTTCGGCGGCGCGTGGGTCGGCTATGTGGACAAGCTCCGCGAAGGCCTGTCCGTCATCGGGCCGGAGGACACGACCGTCCTGCTCGGGGACCTGTCCTGGGCGCTGGACCTGAACGGCGCGCGCGAGGATTTTGCCATGATCGCCGCCATTCCGGGGCGGAAGATCATCGTCAAGGGAAATCATGACTACTGGTGGACGACAGCCGCGAAATTCTACCGCTTCTGCGAGGAAAACGGCTTTCCGGACCTGTATCTGCTGAATAACAACTGCTATTTCTATAACGGCATCGCCCTGACCGGCACGCGCGGCTGGTTCTTTGAAGAGGACGCGCCGGACGGCAGTCATAACGATAAAATTTTCAAGCGGGAGCTGCTGCGTCTGGAGGCCTCGCTCCGCGCGGCGGGAGATACGCCCGAAAAGCTGTGCTTTCTGCACTATCCGCCGCGCTACCGCGGCTACGAATGCCCGGAAATTCTGGCGCTCCTCGAGCGCTACGGCGTGAAGGAATGCTGCTACGGCCACCTGCACGGCAGCAGCCACCGCCTTGCCATCGAGGGCGTGCACCACGGCGTGACCTATCGGCTCTGCGCTGCGGATTATACGAATTTTGCCCCGATCCGGCTTCGCTGAATATTTTCCCTGTAATTTTCCTGCGGAAAAACCGAAAATTCACAAAATCGACTTGTTTTTTTGTGAATAGTCTGATAAAATAGTGCGGATTCATCAAGGTATCAATGCGCGCCGACCGGCGCAGCACATAGGAGGATGTTAGAAATGAATGTCAAAAGCGTAGAGAAAGAAGCGACCCGCGCATCCGTTACGGTGGAACTGACCCGTGAGGAGCTGGAGCCTGCCCTGAACCGCGCCTATCTGAAGTACCGCAAGGATATCATGATCCCCGGCTTCCGCAAGGGTCATGCTCCGCGTATGGTCATCGAGGCTGCCTATGGCAAGCATGTCTTCTTTGAGGACGCTGTCGAGGATATGTTCCCGGATATCTACAAGGATGCCGTCCTGACGCAGGACATCCGTCCCGTCGGCCGCCCGAGCGTTTCCAAGATGGACATCGCCGACGACGGTGCCGTCACGCTGACGATCGTGACGGATCTGTATCCCGTTGCTGAGCTTGGCGAATATAAGAATCTCGAGATCGAGAAGGCCGAGGTCGAGGTCAAGGAGTCCGAGGTCGAGGCCGAGCTGGACCGCATGGCCCAGAACGTTGCCCGCATCACCACGGTCGACCGCCCGGCACAGGAGGGGGACACCGCCGTGATCGACTTTGAGGGCTTTGAGAACGGCAAGGCCTTTGCGGGCGGCAAGGGCGAGAACTACGAGCTGAAGCTCGGTTCCCACACCTTCATCCCCGGCTTTGAGGAGCAGGTCGCCGGTATGAGCGCCGGTGAGGAGAAGGACATCGACGTCACGTTCCCGGCTGACTATCACGCCGAGGAGCTTGCCGGTAAGCCTGTCGTCTTCAAGGTCAAGGTCCATGAGGTCAAGGAGACCGTCGTTCCCGAGAAGGACGACGAGTTTGTCAAGGACGTCTCCGAGTTCGACACCGTCGCCGAGCTGCGCGCCGACATCGAGAAGCGCATCCGCGATGAGAAGCAGGCCGGGATCGACCGCGCGTTCGAGAACGCCGCCGTCGAGAAGGCTGCCGCCAACATGACCGTCGAGATCCCCGACAGCATGATCGACGAGGAGCTCGATCAGGAGATGGAGCGCATGGACTATGAGCTCCGCTCCCAGGGCGCTTCCCTGCAGGCCTATGCCCAGATGATGGGCGGCGACATGAACGCCATCCGAAACAGCCTGCGCCCGTCCGCTCAGGCCGCTGTCCGCACGAACGTCCTGCTGGACGCCGTTGCTGCCGCTGAGAACATCGAGGTCAGCGAGGAAGAGTGCGAGGAAGAGTACAAGAAGCTCGCCGAGAGCTACAAGATGGAGCTGGACGACGTCAAGAAGGCCCTGAACGCCGACGGCCTGAAGAGCGATCTCAAGCTGCGCAAGGCTGCCCGTCTCATCGCCGACTCCGCTGTCGCCGTTGCACCCAAGGCCCCTGAGGCCGCCGAAGAGGCTCCTGCCTCCGAGGAATAATCCGCCTGCAGAGCGGTTAGAATGTTTCTGATTCCTGCTGCGGCAGGCGATCCGCACTCCCGCCGGTGACCCCGGCGGGAATGCACGCAGAAAGGAGCATGATTATGAGTTTGGTTCCCTATGTCGTCGAGCAGACGAGCCGCGGAGAGCGTTCCTATGACATTTTCTCCCGCCTTCTGAACGACCGCATCATCTTCCTGTCGGAGGAGGTCAACGACACGACCGCCAGCCTGATCGTCGCCCAGCTTCTCTATCTGGAGGCGCAGGACCCCGACAAGGACATTCAGTTCTACATCAACAGCCCGGGCGGCGTGGTAACGGCCGGACTTGCGATTTATGACACCATGCAGTATATCAAGTGCGATGTTTCCAGATCGGAAGAGCGT
>ERZ809296.1736-NODE-1736-length-23887-cov-3.648288_pt1 | contig 23887 bp, 19 predicted proteins | sample MGYA00520511_ERZ809296 | MGnify/ENA primary metagenome ERZ809296 (study PRJEB31576, sample SAMEA3212662) | Homo sapiens | biome: human-gut; feature: human gut; material: fecal | place: Sweden | collected 2012 ... | reverse complement strand
ATCCAGGGAGCTAGCGCCGGTGTCCCCGGCCCTGGCTCCTGTTTTTCTTTTCTTCCAGCAGGCGGTTAAACTCTGCCGCTGCCTCCGGCCCCTCTTCCATCAGTCTTTGCCGGCGGCGTTCCCGTCTCCGGGCGGCTGCCTCCGCCTCTTCTTTCCTTCTCTTCCGGATCCAGACCATCCAGAGACCGGCCCCAAGGGCTGCCAGGACCGCCAGGATCACACCAGAGATCACAGCCTTCGGAAGCTTCATGGAAAACCTTCCGTCTGTTTTCTCCGGATCCACAGAGGCCGTCTCTGTGGGCTCCTCTGTATCCTCCGGTTCCTGGGCGGCGCTTCCGGTCTCCCCGCTTCCATCCTCTGTTCCAGGCTCTGCGGCGTCTCCGCCGGAAGGCTCCGTTTCAGCCGGTACCTGGATCGTCTTATCCAGGAGGTAGGCCTGTCCCACCTTTCTTTCATTATAAACGTACTGGAGGAGGGCCACCGCATTAGCAGGCGCTCCTTCCGGAAGGGCTTCCAGGGAAAGCTCTGCATCGCCGAAGGAGGCCTCCTCCGGCAGAGTCACCACTTTTCCTTCCTCCACCATCAGATCTGCCGGGTTATAGGACGTGCCGCCGATGTCCACGGCCTCCTCCCCGGTCACATACCGGGTCTCGTTTTCTGCGATCCCCACATTCTGAAAGCGGTCGAAGCCGAACTGTAAAAGGGCCTTGCCGTCCAGGAAATACTGGCGGGGACTCCCCTTTAAGATCACAGACACCAGCCGTCTTCCATCCTTTTCCCCATAGGTCACCAGCGTATTTCCTGCCTTTAAAAGATACCCGGTCTTTCCAGCCACCGCCTCAGGACAGTAAAACTCGCTGGCCGTATCCTCGGTGATCACCAGACGGTGCTCCTGGCGCACGGTGAAGCCGTTGGGATTGTTAGTGGTGGGGCCGACCTCATGGGACACGGAGGAGCTGATCTCCAGGAGCTTTTCATTCTGGAACGCCGCGCAGGCGATCTTTGCCATATCATAGGCCGACACATTCTGGGTATCTCCGTTGAGACCCGACGGATTCTCAAAATGACTCTCATTGCAGCCCAGCTCCGCCAGCTTCTGGTTCATCATATCCACAAACGCCGGGATACTTCCCGCCACATGCTCTGCCAGGGCGTTGGCCGACTGATTCACCGATGAAAGAAGAAGGGCGTACAGGCTGTCCTCCACCGTCATCGTATCGCCGATGGCCAGACTGTATTTATTTCCGCTGTCCGCCTCCACGCTGTTCATGGCGGTCTCTGAATACGTCACCGTGTCGGAAAGCTCCGCATGCTCCAGGACGATCAGGGCAGTCAGAAGCTTTGTGATGCTGGCGGGCGGATATTCCACATGGCTGTTCTGGCCGAAGATCATGGTCCCCGAATCCACGTCCATCAGGGCACCGGCCTCGGCCTGGATCCCCGTATCCGACGGCCAGTCGGGCCGCGCAAAGGCCGTCATGGCAAAAAGCTGGCAGAATGCCAGCACGCTGCATAGTAATTTCTTTGTTTTATGTTTCACCTGGTTCCTCCTGCTGTCTTATCCTGTGTTCTCACAAGAGCTTCTTTTTCTTTTCTCGTCATCCGTTTAATGGCGGCTTCCCGGCTCATGGCCTCCCTTTTGGTCTCAAAGGCCTCATAATAGACCAGGACCACCGGCCTTCTGGGCTTCGTATACTTGGCCCCGCGTCCCATATTATGGGTATTCACACGCTTTTCCAGATCGTTGGTCCAGCCGCAGTAAAAGGTTTTATCCGCACATTCCAGCAGATATGTGTAGTTCATATCCATCCGTCCTCATGTTATGTAAACGGCAACGGCATCTTAAGGCTGCCATCGCCGCCCCGGCCAGGACAGCCCTTCGGGCGCTGGTTCCGGATCTATATCAAGCACCGGCCGGATGCATTTTCCTGTGTGAGTCCGCTTTTGTCTTCCGGCTTATACTCTATTATATGGTATTTTGCCCGAAATGCAACCAGACATTCTTTCATTTTTCAGATCCCTGCCGCCTTATATGCGGCCTGACGGGGATACTGCCCGCCAGACCGGCACCGCCTAGGCCCGTTCCCCCACCGCCTTCACGATGATCAGCTTATCTCCAGGCTGGATGGACGGATCCGTAAGACCGTTGTCTGCCATGACCGCATCCACACTGGTATGGAATTTTCTGGCGATCTTCCACAAAGAATCCCCCGGCTGTACCACATAGCCCACGATCCCCGGGATCTGCTTCAGCCGTTCCGTATCCAGGGGCTCCTCCCGCACATTCAGGATCACCTGGCCGCAGACCTGGTTCAGCACCAGCACATCCATGGTCACCGACGCCTTGATCTCCACGCTGTCGCCGCCCAGCATCACGGCAGAGATCTGCTCCAGTCCCGGCTCCATCTGGTAAACACTGTCCTCTGTGATCCCCGGTACCTGGGCCGTCATATGGAACGGCAGCACCTCTGTGGACGCTCCCACCGGAGAGGAGTCGTCGGCAGTCAGATACAGAAGCTGCACCTCCAGAACGCCGTCCATGGACAGCTCTCCGTCCCGGATCTGTACCTCATCCAGCTTCACGTCTCCGTCGCTGTGGCAAATCTGCAGGATCCGCTGCCCCACCGGCAGATCCACCTTTTCCTGGAGCCTGGTCTTCAGCTGGTTCCTGGCGGCGATCTGGTCAAAGCACGCCTCTCCTGTATCCATATCCAGTTCCCGGTCCAGGGCGTACAGATCGTTTAAGATCTCCAGCTCCTTCTCCTCATAAAGCCGCATATCCAGCTCCATGACCGCATCCACGGACAGCTCCCGCATCTCTCCGTCCGAATCCGGATTCACCTCCAGCTCCTTATGTACCAGACGCACCGTGATAAAGGGGATCATTTCCTCCACTGAGGGCTCCAGCTCCACCTCGCCGGAAAACGGCACCGTTTCCTCCAGGCACTGGACCGGCACCTGACCGGCCTCCCCGGAATAAATGGCGAACACCATCAGCTCCCCGTCCAGGCGTATCCTCCCGTCCAGGGGCCTCGTATTCACGCCCCGCAGGCGTATGTCCTGCCACAGAAGGGTGTCGATATCCGGCTTATTTCCCGAAAGGGACAGTACCTCCCGGACCCGGAACGTATCCTTCCGCCGGGCGCTTAAGGCCGCCACAGCTATGGTTTTCTTTAAGGTCTCCACGTCCCCGTCAAATCTCGCGTCCTCCGCCGCCTCGGCGTCGAAAAGGGTCTCCGCCTGGATCTTTAAGGTCACCAGGGCCTTTACGTTCAGCTTCCGGGAATTGATGATCCCCAGCTTCAGATCGTCTAACTCCCAGCCGGCCTGGATATGATCGTTCTCCAGGAGACCCGGCATATTCACCCGCTCCTCAAAGGGAAGGTTTCCGGCCAGGGTCATGACCTGTCCGCCGGGCGTCCGGTACAGCACCCGGAAATCCAGCCGTCCCCGGACCTCCACCTTTTCCCCCTGGTTCTTCGCCGACTCGATCTGGATCTCTCCTCTTTCTAAGATCAGCTGCTCCACGTCCTCCATGGTATCCGGCACGTTAAAATCATCGTCCAGGGTCATCTGGGACGCAACGTTGCCGCTTCTCCGGTTCATATGGATATGCTTTTTCACCAGCTCCATCATAAAAACGCCACCACACCTTTCCAAAGCCTTTGCTTTACAAAAATGTATGATGGCGTCCTTCTTAATATTCCTCCAGGAAATGATGGCGCTCTCCCCGGCGTATATATCCGATGCAGGCGTCTGTATTGACATTTTCCACGCTGCGGAAAATATTCATGTCAATATACGGGCTGGTCTTCCGGAACTCCCCGATCAGCTTCTTCATTTCCTTCCTCTTGGACAGCTCCTCGTTCTGTCTCCGGCTGCTCTCCTCCGTAAACCGGCAGGCGCACTGTAAGAACTGAAGCTGATTATATTCCTTCCATGCCAGGATATCCGCCTCCTTCACCAGGTACAGGGGGCGGATCAGCTCCATGCCCTGGAAATTGGTGCTGTGGAGCTTGGGCATCATGGTATTGATCTGGGCCCCATAGAGCATGCTCATAAGGATCGTCTCGATCACATCGTCAAAATGGTGGCCCAGGGCGATCTTATTGCAGCCCAGCTCCCTGGCGTTGGCGTACAGGTTTCCCCGCCGCATCCTGGCGCAGAGGTAGCAGGGGGAGTCCTCCACATCCACCACTGTGTCAAAGATCTCCGTCTCGAACACGTGGATCGGGATCCCCAGGATCCTGGCGTTCTCATGGATCAGCTTCCGGTTTTCCTCCCGGTAGCCCGGATCCATCACCAGAAACTTTAACCCGAATTCCATCTTTCCGTGCCTTAAGATCTCCTGCATGCACTTGGCAAGGAGCATGGAATCCTTTCCGCCGGAAATACAGACTGCGATCTGATCGCCCTCCTGTATCATCTCATACTCGTTGAGTGCCTTCACAAAGGGCCTCCAAATCTCCTTCCGGAACCGTTTGATAATGCTTTTTTCGATCTCTCTGGTCCTTTCCTTAAGGCCCTCCTCCTCGTACCGTGTCTCCATCCTGTACCTCTCCTGTTTTCTTTCATCCGTATGTTTCCCCATTCTACCAGAAAATCCGGCCGCGGTAAAGCAGTTTCCGGCCAAAGGCTTCCATACGGCCCGGAGGACAGGCATCCCGGCGTCCCAGCTTCCCGGCTGCCGGGACAGCAAAGGGCACCTTCCTGCATCCGCCTACTGGAATACCACCGGCTCCTCTAAAAACTCTGTTTTCACGATCAGCACCGGATAGGACGGATCCGTTCCCGTGGCCTCCCCCTTTTCCGGCCCCAGAAGCTCGGTCCGTATCACCACTGAATTTTCTGTCAAATACAGCTCCTTAACGGTAATGCTGTATCCGCCTCCGGTCTGGGGGCCCTCCCCGATGACGATATACATATCCTGCCCGTCCGCATATGTAAGCTTAAAGGGCTTCTCCCTCTTTTTTCCGATGAGCTCTGCCAGGGCCTGGGGGACCTCCCCCTCTCCCGTCACTGTAAATTCCAGATCCCGGATCTTTTCCGTATCCCCGCTGCCGCCCTGGCAGCCCGTAAAGCCAATGCAGCCGGCGGCAAATACCGCCAGGATCCCCAAAAGCGCCAGGACGCGTTTTCCCGGCCGTTTCATTCTCACTGCCATAAAAAAGGCTCCCTATGAATTGGTCGTTACCATTCTATTCGGAAGCCGCTTTTATTATTCGTAACAGTCCAGCCGGGCATCTTCCCGCACGGCGGTCTGTTACGATTCTCCTGCGGTCTTTCCTGACCGCTCTGCATACTTAAAAAGATCTTCGTTTTCCTTCTCCCATACTCCAAAGCCCGTCCGGCAGCAGATCACCCTTTGGCACCGCCGGATCCATGCCCGGGCCTCCCTCACAGCCTCCTCCGGCACTGGCCCCAGGGGAACCTTCACCACATGGGCAGCCAGGGCCTCCGCCGCCGGGAGATCCAGATCATTTTCAAACAGGATCCCTGTGACAAAGGGCACGTTCTCTCTCTGGAGCTTCCGGAATACCTGCCGCCCCGAGCCGTTCCCCGCGATCACAAATACCGCATTTTCCGGGAGGTCCTCCGGCTTTACAGCGCCTCCAGGAACAGAAAACTCCACAGATCCCCCAGCCGCGTCAAATTTCCCGGCAGTCATTCCGAACAGCTCCTCCACATATCCCGGTGTAAAGACCTGCTCCGGCGTTCCGCACCGGTCCATGCGTCCGTCCTTTATGCACACCACCCGGTCCGAGATCCTTTCCGCCAGATCCAGCTCGTGGAGGGACATGATCACTGAAAGCTCCTTTTTCCTGGCCATTTCCCGGAGCAGGGAAAGGAATTCCAGCTTATACTTCACATCCAGATGAGAGGTGGGCTCGTCCAGAAGGATCATCTCCGGCTCCTGGCAGAGCGCCCTGGCCAGCATGATCCGCTGGCGCTGCCCGTCGCTGATCCGGTCAAAGGGACGGTCCCCCAGGTCGGTTCCATGGACCAGCTCCAGGGCCTGATCCACGGCTCTCTGGTCCTTCTCTGATAAAAGTCCCAGCCGCCCGGTGTAGAGATACCGCCCCGCCGCCGTCACATCCCGGCAGGTCATAAGCTCCCCCTGGAGTTTTTCCGTAAACACCACCGCCAGCTTCCTGGCCCGTTCCTTCCTGGGGATCCGTTCCATGGGAACGCCGTCCAGCACCAGCTCCCCTCCCATCGGCGCAAGTCCGCCGGAGATCGTCTTAAGAATCGTGGACTTTCCGGCTCCGTTGGGGCCTATGAGGGTCACGATCTCTCCCCGGCCAGCATGAAAGGAAAGTCCCTCCGCTACTGGCCTTTTCCCATATCCGGCCGCCAGCCGGTCCGCATAAAAACAGCCGTTTCCCACCTTTATCCCCTCCTCTGGTATTTCTTCATCATAACGGCGATCACCACCGGAGCTCCCAGCACCGCGGTCACTGTGCTGATGCTGAACTCTGCCGGAGCCAGAAGAGTCCTGGCCAGAAGATCGCTGAACAGGCAGAACACGCCCCCTCCCAGAAAGCACGCCGGGATCAGCACCAGAGGCCGGGAGGTCCCAAACAGGCTCCTCACCAGATGGGGCACGGCGATCCCCACAAAGGACACCGGACCGGCAAAGGCCACGATACAGGCTGATAAAAGACTGGATAAGAGCACCATCCAGGCCCTGAGACGGCCCACATGGATCCCCATGCTTTTTGCATAGACCTCTCCCATCTGGTACGCAGCCACCGGCTTAGAGAGAAGGAATACGGCTGCCGAGGCGGGAAGCACCACCAGGCACATGACTGCCGTATTCTCCCAGGAAATGCCTGAAAAGCTGCCCTGGGACCAGTTGTGCAGATTTACGATATCTGTATCGTCAGCAAAGGTCACCAGGATGTCCGTAGCTGCCGAGCAGATATAACCGATCATGGTGCCTCCAAGGATCAGCCCCGCCGTCTGCTCCACTCTTCCGGCCATAAGGAGCACCAGTCCCATGGAGGCCAGGGCTCCAGCAAAGGCCGCCAGGATCATGGCCGCAGATGTCACCCGGACAGCATGGCCCAGAGAGAACACCATCAGACATGCCACCAGAAGCTTTGCCCCGGAGGAGATCCCCAGAACAAAGGGACCTGCAATGGGATTCCGGAAAAAGGTCTGGAGAAGATAGCCGGAAAGCCCCAGGGCTCCGCCTAAGAGGATGGCTGCCAGAGCCCGAGGGAACCGGATCTCCCAGACGATCCCGGCCGCAGACGAAGCGCCGGGAGCCGGAGCGCATCCCAGCTTCCAGGCAAATACTTCCGCCACCTCCTCCAACGGGATCTCCACACTTCCGGCGCACAGGCTCCAGCCCAGGAAAAGAAGAAGCAGCGCCAGGAGCGCCGCAAAAGCCAGTCCATATTTTAAATGCCCGTTCCGCTTTCTGTTCACTGCTCCTCCTCTCTTCCGGCCGGGAGCCGGTAAAGGTAGACCGTTTCCCCCCGGCCCGTCAGCATGGCCCGGATGTCCTCTGCAAAGGTCCCCAGAGCCATGGAGCTCTGATAAAGGTCCCTGGCCGTACACCACACATTTCCTTCCTTAACCGCCTTAAAGTCCGCCAGCAGCCCGCTCTTTCCCAAAAGCTCCTCCACCGTTTCCAGCCCGCCGTCCACGGCACTGTTATAAATAAGGAAGTCCGCGTCCTTTACTGAGGAATAAAATTCCTCCAGCTGCATGTTCACAGACGAGCTGCGGCTTTCTCCAGTCCCCAGATCCTTAAAAATATATTCTCCGCCCGCCTGCTCAATGAGCTTCGGCACATAATCCGAGGACTTTCTCACATTGACCATACCGGCAGCCGTAATATAAAAATACGCAATGGTCTTTTTTCTGCCCTCCTCCGGAACACGTCCCCCCTCTGCTCTGCGGGCCGGATCCACATCTGCGCCGTCTCCGGAAGCCGCCTCTTCGCTGCCTCCTGCCGCCGCCTCCATAGCTGCCTTCTGTTCGTCAAATGCAGCGGACGCCTGCTCCTCTTTTCCTGTGAGGGCTCCGTAAAACTTGATCCATTCCATGCGGCCCAGAGGCTCAGTCTCGTAGCTGGAATAGTCCACTGCCACCGGGATCCCGAAGCTTTCCAGCTTTTCCCTTACCTCCGGCGCATGGCTGATCATGGTATTCTCCACAGCCAGGCCGCAGCCCTCCGCCAGGATCCGCTCATAATCCGGGGCGCTGTATTTTCCGGCATAAAGGATCTTCCCGCTTTTCATGGCCTCCCTGGCCTCTTTGATGTACCAGCCGTCTGCATCCGTCCCGGAAAGCCGGATCGTATCCAAAGCGTCCAGGGCCCGGAACATGTCCATGGCCGCCGAAGCCGCCAGATAGATATTTTTCACTGGCTGGTATACCACAGCCGTCTCCTCCGGCACATCCTCCGGGGCCTCCTTCCCTTCCGGCACCAGGAGCATACGGCTCCCGTCGGCCACAGTCAGCACCTGGAAGCCGTCCTGGTAAAGATCCACGGCAAACTGCTCTGCATACTCCAGCTCCAGCCGCCCTGTATATTCCAGGGAAGAAAGCTCCAGGGGACGGAGCCTGTTCCCGGTTCCGGATCCTCCGGCCGCTTTACAGCCCGTTAAAAGCGCTCCCGCCGCCGCCCAGATCCCCAGGATGACCGCCTGTTTTTTTATCCCTGCCTTCCAGCTCCTCTTCATGCCGCCCTCCTCTTTTTTCTTATCCAGAACCAGCCGCTGGCTCCCGCCGCCAGAAAAGCTGCTCCCGCCGCCATCCAGAAACCGGTCCCCGCCGTTTTTTTCATGGCTCTCACTGTGCTCCGGTCAAAGGTCAGGGTATACTGGATCTCATGGGGATCCCCCATGGCTGTGGTATCCGCGGCCACATGCATGGGGCCGTCAAACACATAGACCGGGATCTGGAAGGCTGAATTGCCCTCCTCGCTGACCGGAAGGTACTTTTTCCCATATACCGCCATATAGTCATAGGCGGAGCTGCTCCATGTGATCCGCACCGATGCCTGGCCGTCCTTTACTGTAAGCTCCGCCGGAGACTCCACTGACGCCCGGCCGCTTCCTCCGGAAAGGGCTGCGTCGATCCAGTACCTCCCGTCCTCCAGTCCGGCCTCTGCCGGAAGGACCCAGGCTTCCTTTGGAAGGGTATCTCCTTTAAAAACGATCTGCCGGTTGTACCATTTCTGCTTTCTTTTACTGAAGGCCGCGCATTCCAGCCCCTGGTCCAGGGCCTCCACCGGAAGCTCATACGTATAGGCTCCGTCTGCGTCCTCCGAAAATCCTATGTACTGGGACGGATCAGCGTCCAGAGCCTCCTCTCCCGTTCCCATGAACAGCTTCAGATATCCCTTTCCGCCCAGGGTCACCGCTGCTTTCATACTCCCATCCTTCACCGTAAGCTCTGCCCGGACGATCCGGAACATGGAGGAGCTGGACTCTGCCTCAATGGGATACGTCCCGTCCTTCAGTGCATATCCGGGTACAGGGACGGCACTTTCCTGTCCAATGGCCTCTGCGGCCTCCCGGCCTTCTGACGCCCCATAAGCAGCAGCCGGCATGAAGACCATGCCGGCTGCTGCCGCAAGGAGAGCCGCCAGGCTGTTCCTTACATATTTCATCCGCCTCTCCCCGCTTCCTATCTGGCAAGGCTGTCCATGGCAGCCTTCGTGTGCTGTACATAGAGCTCCCGGATGGCCGGGATCTGTCCAAGCCCCTCCAGGACGCACTCCGTCTCATATCCCTCCTTATTCAGGATCGATTTCCAGGAGTCCTCGTCATCACCGGCCATATCGTTATTGGCATGATCGCCTGCCACCACCATCAGCGGCCGGAGCACCACCCGTTTATAACCGCCGGCTTCCTTTAAAGAAGCGGTCACATCCTCCAGAGACGGCTCTGCCTCCACTGTGCCGATGAAATAATCCGTATATCCTGCCTCCTTAAGGGTTTCCTGGAGCCTGGGATATACCTGGTTGGAATCGGCCTCGGTTCCGTGTCCCATATAGCAGAACGCCGTTTCCCCGTCGTCGTACTCCGCCATGGCCTCTGTAATAGCCTTTGCCACAGCGTCAAAATCCGCATCGCTGGTCAGCAGCGGATCCGCCAGGACCACCTGTTCAAAGCTCCCTTCATACTCCTCCAGCTCCTCTGCCAGATCCATGTATTCAAAGCCGTCCATCAGATGGGTGGGCTGGACCACCAGCTCCGTGATCCCGTCTGCCGCCGCTCGGTCCAGGGCTTCCTTTACATTGTCTATCTCCAGGCCGTCCCGTTCCTTTAATTTATCAATGATGATCTGGCTGGTAAAGGCCCGCCGTGTCTCTGTCTCCGGAAATGCCTCTGCGATGGCCTTCTCAATGGCACCGATGGTGGCCTCCCGGCTTTCGTTGTAGCTGGTGCCGAAGCTCACCACCAGGATCGCTCTTTTTCCTGTTTCCTTATTTTCTGTCAATGCAGCCCCCTCCTTTTCCTTGTTCTCTTCTCCGGAAGCCTGGGATCCCTCTTTCTCCGCAGACGTTCCTGCCGTTTCTGTCCCCGTCTCCGCGCCTGCCGCCGCCGGCTTCGTTTCTGTACCTCCGTTTCCGGAACACCCGGTCATCCACAGGGCCGCCGCCAGCACACCTGCCATCAATCCTGCCATTTTGTTTTTCCTCATTCTTCATTCCTCCGTTTTTATTTTCCGCGCGCCGGGCGTATTCCGGACGGAGGAAATGGAGCCGGAAAATACAGGGATCCCAGGCCTGCTGCCCATATGGTCCAGGGTCAGGCGCGCACATAAAGAAAGCCCTCTGCTTATTAAAAATAAGTAAAGGGGCCCCTGCACAAAAATCACCGTACTACCAGTTACTCGTGGTCCGGAACTGCAAGTTCCCGTACAACAGCCGGGCAGGTCTCCTGGCTCATAGATCATCGCATCGGCCGCCTTCCCGGTTTCCCAGTGGCAGAACATGGCCTCCGCTCCCTAAATACAGTGACGAGTTCGTACAGGATTCACACCTGTTTCCCTTTTCACCAGACCCGGATCACATCCGGTCTGACACCCGCTGTTTTATTCAGTTTTTAACGTCCATTGCGTTTTATCCAGTATAGCATGGCGGTCCGTGGTTTGCAAATGTTATTTTTTTCACATTTTCTCTCCAGGTACTTGACATTTGGCAAAAATATCGTTAAAATATTAACTATAAGGTAAACATATGAATTTCCGAATCTTTTAGGAGGGTATGCAGTTATGATGAGATTTACATTACCGAGAGACATGTACTACGGAAAAGGCGCTTTAGAGGACTTAAAGAACCTTTCCGGAAAAAAAGCCATCGTAGTTTCCGGCGGCAGCTCCATGAGAAAGGGCGGCTTCCTGGATCAGATCGAGGGCTACTTAAAAGAAGCCGGCATGGAAGTGAGATTCTTTGAAGGCGTTGAGCCGGATCCTTCCGTAGAGACCGTAATGCGCGGCGCAAAGGCCATGCAGGAATTCGAGCCCGACTGGATCGTAGCCATCGGCGGCGGCTCCCCCATCGATGCAGCCAAGGCAATGTGGGCCTTTTACGAGCATCCGGATACCACCTTCGAGGATCTGATCGTTCCCTTTAACTTCCCGAAGCTGCGCACGAAAGCGCATTTCTGCGCCATTCCCACCACATCCGGAACTGCCACAGAGGTAACTGCTTTCTCCGTTATCACAGATTACTCCAAGGGAATCAAGTATCCTCTGGCAGACTTTGAGATCACACCGGACGTTGCCATCCTGGATCCCGTGCTGGTTGCCTCCCTTCCGGCAAAGCAGGTGGCTTACACCGGTATGGACGCTCTGACCCATGCCATCGAGGCCTACGTTTCCACCTTAAACTCCCCGTTTACGGATCCGTTAGCCATCAAGGCCATCGAAATGGTACTGGATTTCCTTCCGGCCTCCTATAACGGCAACCAGGATGCCAGAGAGCAGATGCACTATGCCCAGTGTCTTGCAGGCCAGGCGTTCTCCAACGCCCTCTTAGGAATCGTACATTCCATGGCCCACAAGACAGGCGCAGCCTTCTCCACAGGCCATATCCCCCACGGATGTGCCAACGCCATCTACCTGCCCTATGTGATCAAATACAATGCCCATGAGCCGGAAGCAAAACGCCGCTATGCAGACATTGCCAGAAGAGTGGGCCTTGGCGGGACCTCTGAGGAATCCCAGGTAAACGCTCTCTGCGAGAAGATCAAAGAATTCAACCGGACTTTAAATATCCCGTCCACTTTAAAAGAATTCGGCATCGACGAAGTAGAGTTCAAGTCCAAAGTGGCTGAGATCGCAGCAAACGCTGTGGGCGACGCCTGCACAGGCTCCAACCCCAGATCCATCACACCGGAGCAGATGGAAAAGCTCTTCGTCTGCACCTACTATGGAACAGAGGTAGATTTCTAAATCCCATAATTCCCCTTTATATAACTCCCTTTTATACTCACTCAAAAAGGACTGGCGCCCTCCCGGCTCCAGTCCTTTTTCAACCTTCTAGCGGTTTTCTATATCCATGATCATATCGACCCGTCTCTGATGGCGTCCGCCTTCAAACTCAGCGGCCAGCCACTCATCCACGATCATTTTTGCCAGCTCGCTTCCGACTACCCGCGCCCCAAAGGCCAGAACGTTGGAATTATTGTGCATTCTGGAAAGCTTTGCCGTATAGGGCTCGCTGCACACGCAGGCCCGGATCCCCTTTACCTTGTTGGCAGCCAGGGAGATCCCCACGCCGGTGCCGCAGATGGCAATGCCCAGGTCTGCTTCGCCGGAAGCCACGGCCCGGCCCACTTTTTCTCCATATACCGGGTAATCGCAGCTATCAGAGGTATCGGTCCCTACGTTCATGACCTCATAGCCCTTTTCCTCCAGATGCGCTTTGATGATGTTTTTCAACTCCACTGCGGAGTGGTCGTTTCCAATGACGATCTTCATGCTCATTTCCTCCATTTTTTTATTCACCGGCCTCTGCCGTTTTCAGGACAGCCCCGTCTTCCGGGTTTCCGTCAATTCTCCAAAATCAATTCTCCTCTATGTCCGTTCCCTCCACGTTCTCCACCTGGAAGAACAGCTGGATCATATCCAGCCGGGAGCTCATGGACACCAGGAGCATGTCCATCACGGTCAGAGCGGCCATGGCCTCCACCACCACCACTGCCCGCGGCACCACCACAGGATCGTGGCGGCCTTTAATGGAAAGCTCTATGTTTTCCCCAGCGCGGCTTACGGTCTCCTGGCTCCTGGAAATGGACGGCGTGGGCTTAAAGGCCGCCCGGAATACCAGATCGCTGCCGTCGCTGATCCCTCCCAGAACGCCGCCGGAATGGTTGGCCGTCTTTACCACCGAGCCGTCTGCCGCCATGCGGTAGCCGTCGTTATTTTCCGATCCCCTGGATCTGGCGGCCGCGAACCCGTCTCCTATTTCAACCCCCTTTACAGCTCCGATGGAAAGGATGGCCCTGGCCAGGTTCGCGTCCAGCTTTTCAAACACCGGCTCTCCCAACCCCGCCGGGAGCCCCGACACCACGCACTCCACCACGCCTCCGGCAGAATCCTGGTCTGCCATCCGCTCCTCCAGATACCGGGCAGCCCGCTCTGCGGCCTCCGGATCCGGCATATATAAGGGATTTTCCGCCGCCGTCTTAAGCGCCTCCGCCCCCGGCGCCAGCGGCCCGGAGGATATCTCCACAGGACCGATGGAACGGGTGTAGGCGCAGACAGAAATATTCAGGGCTTTTAAAAATTTTTCTGCAATGGCTCCGGCCGCCACCCGGCCGATGGTTTCCCGGGCGGAGGACCGGCCGCCGCCCCGGTAATCCCGGAAGCCAAACTTCTCATCAAAGGTATAATCCGCGTGACCAGGCCGATAGCAGTCGGCGATCTCCGAATAGTCCCTGGAGCGCTGGTCCCGGTTCCACACGATCATGGAAATGGGCGTTCCCGTGGTCTTTCCTTCAAATACGCCGGATAAGATCTCCACCTGGTCGCCCTCGGACCGCTGGGTGGTAAATCTGCTCTGGCCCGGTTTTCTCCGGTCCAGGAGAGCCTGTATATCTGCCTCACATAGGGTCAGTCCCGCAGGACAGCCGTCGGCCACCACGCCGATGGCCTTTCCATGGGATTCTCCCCAGGTGGTCACTTTAAATAATGTTCCAATGGTCGATCCAGCCGCCATATCTACATCTCCTAACCTATTTTTACAATTTCACAGCAGTTGGGCTCATTGACCGCAACGCTCCGGTCGCTCATGACCAGAAGCCCCTTCTCATAGTCGATATGGAAGAAGGAAATATTTCCCCCGTGGTTGATGGCTGCCAAATGCTGGCCGTCCGGGAAAATGGCGATGTCCTTGGGATATTCCCCGCTGATGGGCAGACAGAACTTCAGCGTGAGCATTCCCGTTTCTGTGTCCCTCTCATACATGGATACCGAATTGTCCCCGGCGTTGGAGCAGAACAGATAATTCTCATCCGGAGAAAGACGGATGGCGCAGGCTGCCGTAAGCTGGTTGGGATCGTCGCCGGTGGTGGCAATGGTCTGGACCTTCTCCACCTGGGGCGTCCTGTCTCCGGTCTGGTATGAATATACGTCGATCACGTTTTTTAATTCATGCAGCAGATAGAAAAATTTTCCATCGCTGCTGAAGACAAAATGACGGGGCGCCGACTCCAGCTCACTCCTTATGGTGTCCACCTGGGCAATGCGGCCCTCTCCTCTGTCAAACCGGTACACCTTGACCTGGTCGATCCCCAGATCCGCCACCATTAAAAACTTCTCGTCCGGCGTCATACGGCTGCAGCTCACGTGAGGACGGAAATTCCGTTCTGCCACGCTCCCCAGCCCCTTATGGAATACGCCGTCGGTGATATGGCCCACAGAACCGTCCGGGTTCAGCCGGAGCACCGTCACCTTTCCATCGTGGTAGCCGGACACGAAAATGTAGTCGTTTTCGGGGCTTGTGGAGATCTGGCACCCCCGCATTCCCTTGATATTTGCGCTGTTCACCCTGGACAGGCTGCCGTTCTGCAGGATGCGGAACGAGACCACGCCCTCGTCGGCAATGGAGTACAGCATTTTTTTATCCCTGGATACGGTCAGGTAAGAGGAATTATCCACCTCCACCTCGCAGCGGTAGATGAATTTCCCCTTTTCCACGTCCACATCGTAGACCGTGATCCCCTTGGCCTTTCCCGTATAAGAATAAGAACCAACATAAGCCATGTATTTTCCAGTCATAGATCGTTCCTCCCGGATCTTGCTTTAGATATTTCCCCCGCATGGGACGAAATCCCTGTTCGGTTTTTTTTGCACAAAACTGTAAAGCCGCCGGACAGTTATGTATATTTTACCATATTCCAGGATATTTGTGAACGAAAATTTATACAAAATATAGAAAATACCCTATTTCCGGTTGGCGATCTCCACCCGGACATTTTTTCCGCGGATCTTCACCTGCTTCATGGCCTCCATGACCATTTCCGCCTGGTTTTTGGGAACCTCCACAAAGGTATATTTATCATACATGTCGATGCTCCCCACCATACGGCCCGGGATCCCGGTCTCTCCCGCAATGGCTCCCAGGATATCTCCCGGCTTCACATTCTGGTTCTTTCCCAGGTTGATAAAGAGGCTTGCCATACCGCTCCTGCCCGACCGGCGGCCTTCGTACTCGTCCAGATCGTCAAAGCGTCCTCCCCGGCCTCCCCGGTAATTTCCGCGGCCGTCTCTCTGGCCCCGGCCGTCGCGGCCCCGGGATCCGCCTCTCCTGCCCAGATCCTCCAGATCCCTCAGAGGTCTCACATCCTCGGCAATATCCTCATAATCGTCGCCCATGGACATTTTAAGGAAGGCGGCTGCCAGCTCCAGAGAGGAATAATCCTCAGCCAGAAGACGCTTTTCGATGATGGCCGTCATCCGCTCCAGCTCTCCGTCATTCATGATCTCCTGGACCTCATCCAGGATCTTTTCCGCCTTGATGGCCGTCACATCGTTTAAGGACGGGATGGACTGGGGCACGATCTTCGTCTTGCAGAACCGCTGGATATCCCTGAGCTTATAGACCTCGCTGCCCACAGCCAGACTGAAGGCGCGGCCTTCCCTTCCTGCACGGCCGGTCCGGCCGATCCGGTGGACGTAATACTCGTCGTCCTGGGGGATGTCATAGTTGAACACTGCCTCCACATCATCCACATCGATGCCCCGGGCCGCCACATCCGTGGCCACCAGGATCTCTGTGGCTCCGTTCCGGAAGCTGTCCATGACACGGTCCCTCTGCTCCTGCTTCAGATCCCCGTGAAGGCCCTCGGCGAAATAGCCGCGGCCCTGGAGGGCCTGCACCAGCTCATCCACCTGCTTCTTCGTATTACAGAAGGCCACAGACAGCTTAGGGGAATACAGGTCCAGCAGACGGCACATGACCTCCACCTTATTCCTGGGCTTCACCTCGTAATAATACTGGGTCACCTTGGGAACGGTCAGCTCCTTTTTTACCACCCGCACCATCACCGGATCCTTCTGGAACTTCTTTGCAATGTCTGCAATGGCCTGGGGCATGGTGGCAGAGAACATCACCGTCTGCCGTTCCTCGGGAAGAGCGCTTAAGATGGTCTCCATATCCTCCAGAAAGCCCATGTTTAACATCTCGTCGGCCTCGTCCAGCACCACGGTCCGGATCTCATCGGTGCGGATGGTCTTTCTCCTCATGTGATCCATGACGCGTCCCGGAGTTCCCACGATGATCTGGACTCCGCCCTTTAAGGAACGGATCTGTTTTACGATTTCCTGGCCTCCGTAGACCGGAAGGACCTTGATCCCGGACATGTATTTCGCCAGGCGGCGGATCTCCTCAGCCACCTGGATGGCCAGCTCCCTGGTGGGGCATAAGACCATGGCCTGGGTCTTTCTGCTTTCCGGATCCATCTTCTCCAGCAGCGGGATGCCGAAGGCCGCCGTCTTTCCCGTACCGGTCTGGGCCTGGCCGATCATGTCGAGTCCCTCTGCCTGGACGGGGATAGACTGGGCCTGGATCGGGGATGCGGCCTCGAAGCCCATGTCTGTCACTGCGCGCAGAATGCGCTCATCTAAATTTAATTCGTCAAATCTTACTGTTTCCATTGTCTGATTTCCTTTTCTTTGTTTAACTTCCATATATATGGCTCCCCGCCGTCCAGGGCGGTTTTGCCAGCAAAAAAGAGAAGATCCAGGCCTTCCCCGAATCTTCCCCAGTTTCATTCGTATGATACTATAACAGTTCTGCCGCCATGTGTCAAGCGGCATCTTTTCATATGGAATAACAGTGTTTCCATCGGCGGCTGTCCGTCCTTACTCTGCCGCGTTTTTTCCTCCCCTGTATCTCATATATCCAATGGCTGCCAGCATTCCAAAGCCATAGATCACAAAGGTACAGAAAAACGGGAGCTTTGCATGGACCGAATAGATAAATCCGGCTGTCAGGGAACCGGCAATGCTGCCCAGAGACTGGGTGGCGTTGAAAAATCCCATGACCAGGTTTTTCTGCTCCGGTCTGGACTGGACGGTGATCATGCTCTGGAGCACCGGCACGCTGACGGAATATCCCGCATAAACGATCACGCCCAGGGCGATGAAGATCCCGATATTGGGCACCAGGGCTGTTCCCAGGGCCGATACTGTGCAGACGGCAATGATCACTGCCATGGACCGGCGGATCTTTGTCTTTGTGATGATCCAGATACAGAGCGTCGTATTGGCCACAAAGGATACCAGACCCACAGCCGCCTTGATGATCCCGTTATAGGACGATGTCAGCCCCAGCACATCCTTTAAGTAGTAGTTGAACGCCTGGTCAAAGGCCGTGTTTCCAAAGTTGATCAGGATATTCACTGCAAACAGCATGGCAAAGGCCACGCTCATGAATTTCCGGCTGTCAGCAAAGGCCTGGAAGGGATTGGCCTCCTTCATCAGCTGCTTTTTCGGCACCTGCTTTAAGCTGGTCTTCCCGTCCGGCAGACAGATCAGATAAAAGCCCACAGCCACGGCGATCAGAAGGGCCGCCTGGGCCAGGAACGCCAGCTTCACAGAAAATTCCCCCAGGAAGCCGCCGATCATATAGCCGAAGGCACTGGCCACGCTTTTTATGGTGGCGTTGATGGTCAGATATTTTCCCTGGTCCTCCGGAGCCGCCGTATTTACAATGTATGTCAGGAAGCTCACAAAAATACCGCCGGTAAAAAGTCCGGCAAACATCCTGGCCAGGACGATCTGAAGCTCTGTGGTGGCGTAGGCGAACCAGATCTGGGCGACGCCGTAGCCCATGCAGCAGATCAGAAGAGACATTCTGGAGGATATGTATTCGTTGATCTTTCCCCAGAAGGGCGACAGAAGGAAGTTGGTGAGCATCATGGCCGCCAGGGCCAGTCCGAACATGTAATCATGGAGATTCAGATCCTGGATCACCGTCGGAGTCACCGGATGGGCGAAATTTGCCGCCAGATTAAACAGTACCATCACAAAAAAGAATAGAAAGAACCGCGTTTTGTACTTCATAATCCCCTTTTCCTTTTCCAAAAAATTCTCACTGTTCTTATTATAATTCTTTCAGGCAGAATGTTCAACCGATATTTATATTTTTGCATAAAATACAGAAAAATTCCATTGGAATACAGGATTTCTGGCCGCATATCAGGCCAGCTATTGTTTAATTTTCTTTCGTTCCATACGGTGCACGCTCTTCGGCTGCTATCTGATAGGCCGGCTCGATTTCATAAACAACTGACTGCTCCTGTTCCCTGGTTCTGAACTCTGCAATTCCAAGCCCAAAGTATTTTTCAAAGAAAGCTTTCAATTTTTCAATGACACCTTGCTTCTTCCTGGCTCTGCCACCACCGCCGAAGCGTGAAACAGGGGGCATGAGCTTGTCTATCTCCGTTCCTGTCGTCTTCAATGCTCCGTCACGGAACGCATTATCAACAAACCTTCTTGTTTCCTCTGCCTTAAGTTTTTCGTTCGTGATAATTTCAGTCAAATCATTTTCTTCCTGCTCCAGGATAAATTTACGCCAGTCAGCAGTAACCCGGGTATCAACATTGACACGGCTGATAAAGGCTTCAATCAGCTCCTTCTTACTCCGAAGCTGTATGCTTGCATCCACTGCTTTGCGGATAGAAATGAGAATTTCTTTGTCCTCACAATTGCCCTCGTGATATTTTTCAACCAGCATCAGGATGTGGTCGATATTGATCTCCACTTGCTTGATAAGCTCAATTTCAAATTCAATATCATCCGTGATATCTTCTTTTTCAGCTTCATCTTTTCTACGGTACTTATCATACAGGTCAAGGTAGATGCTCTGATAATTTTGCAAATCCCTTGCAGCAATACTGTCCATTTCTTCAAACTGATCAAAGGACGAAAGTATATTTCTCATACTAAGGATAGAGCCGAACAGTCTGATAAAATCTTTCTCTATCTGCTCTCCAACGATCTGAGTACCAAGAGGATATTCTGTTTCCAGCTTTTCCAGCAAATCAACATAACCAGGATGATACTTACCGTTGTTGTCCTCATAGCCATTCCAGTAATCCCTAAAGCTCTTTAGAAGAACTATGCCGCTGGCATTCTTGTCGCCAAAAAGAGCGATTGCATCATCTGTGGCTTTCTGTAAATCACGGAAGCAGACGATATTGCCATATGTCTTGACCGAGTTCAGAATACGGTTGGTTCTGGAATAGGCCTGGATCAGTCCGTGCATTTTCAGATTTTTGTCCACCCACAAGGTGTTGAGCGTTGTGGCATCGAAGCCTGTGAGGAACATATTCACGACAATCAGCAAATCCACTTCACGGTTCTTCACTCGCATAGACAAATCCTTGTAGTAGTTCTGAAACTTATCAGCGGAAGTGTCAAAGTTGGTGTTAAACGCAGCATTATAATCCGCAATGACACTTTCAAGAAAATCTCTGGAAGTCTGATCCAAAGCTTCCGTGTCAAAGCCTTCTTCTTGCAGAACACCTGCCTGTCCGGCAGGCAGGTCTTCTGGGTCATCTTCGTTTGCTGAATAACTGAAAATCGTAGCAATCATAAACTGACGGTGGCTCTCAGCAATCTGTCTCTGAAACTCCTTGTAATACTTCATCGCCATCGGAATGGAACTGACAGCAAATATGGCATTGAAGCCAGCCACGCGTTTTCCTTTCAAAGAGTAGAAACTATTGCGTTTGGTTTTCTGGTCAAAATGCTCCAGAGTGTATTTGACGATTTCTCGAATACGCTCCGGCGCACCCATTGCCTTTTCAATATCAATGGCAGAAACATTCTTGTCCTTGATGCCCTCTTTTTCCTTAACCGTGTTCACATAATCGATGCGGAAAGGAAGAACATTTCCATCATTGATAGCATCTACGATGGTATAAGTATGGAGCTGGTCACCAAAGGTCTGCGGTGTAGTCAGCATTTCCATATGCTTTCCTTTTCCAGCATTGGCTGAAAAAATTGGTGTACCAGTAAATCCAAACAGATGATATTTTTTGAACGCCTTTACAATCTTGGCGTGCATATCTCCAAACTGGCTGCGGTGGCACTCGTCAAAGATAAGAACGCAATGCTTGTTGAACACTTCATGTCCTTTATTCTTGGTCACGAAGTTATCCAACTTCTGAATGGTCGTAATGATAATTTTATACTGGTGGTAGCCGCCTTTTTCATCCCTGTCCTCAAGCTGTCTCTGCAATACTCTTGTAGAAGCATTGCTGTTGGCAGAGCCTTTTTCAAAACGGTCATACTCTTTCATAGTCTGATAATCAAGGTCTTTTCTATCAACCACGAACAGAACTTTGTCCACATACGGAAGTGCAGATGCAAGCTGTGCAGTCTTAAAAGAGGTCAGCGTCTTTCCGCTTCCAGTGGTGTGCCAGATATAACCTCCGGCATCAATCGTTCCCATCTTCTTGTAGTTGGTCGAAACCTCTATACGGTTCAGAATACGCTCGGTTGCCGCAATCTGATACGGTCTCATAACCATCAAAATTTCTTCCGTTGTGAAAACACAATACTTGGTCAGCACATTCAGAATGGTGTGCCTGGCAAGGAAGGTTTTCGTAAAATCGATGAGATCTGCAATTACCTTATTGTTACCATCTGCCCAGAAAGAAGTAAACTCAAAGCTATTGCTTGTTTTCTTAGATTTCTGTTTTGCAGACTCGCCCATTTCCTTGATGTGGCTGTTTCTAGTGGTGTTGGAATAATATTTGGTGTGCGTTCCATTGGAAATAATGAAAATCTGCACATACTCATACAAGCCGCTTGCCGCCCAAAAACTGTCTCTCTGATAGCGTTTGATCTGGTTAAAGGCTTCACGGATGGGGGCACCGCGGCGTTTCAGTTCCACATGGACAAGGGGCAGTCCATTGACAAGAATTGTCACATCATATCGGGTGTCATGCTTACCCTCGGTTTCCTCATGGCCCAATCCACCCTCTCTGGCAGCTTTGCTGCCATTCACCTTGTACTGGTTGATAACCTGTAAGCGGTTGTTGTGAATGTTCTTTTTATCTATGAGCTGAATATTCTTGGAAGTTCCATCATCCCTGCGGAGTACCTTTACATGATCAGTCTGGATGGTACGGCTTTTTTCAACGATACCCTCGTTAGCGTTGGCAAGTGTTTCCGTAAAGAAACGCTTCCACTCGCTGTCAGTAAAGGTGTAATCGTTCAAAAGCTCCAGCTGCTGCCTGAGGTTGACAATCAGACTGTTTTCATCATGGATGGTAAGGTACTCATATCCCTGTGCGGTCAGCATACGGATAAATTCCTTTTCAAGAGCCGCCTCGCTCTGGAAGCTGTCAGAGCGTGAGCTTTCCGGCGTATATTCAGCTACAACAGTACTCTCATTGCTTGCGGCAATGATGTTGTATGTGCTCATGCGGTGTCCTCCTTGGTTTGTTTACTGCTTTTTGAAGGTAAGCAGCTTATCTCGATAGTATTCGTATTGCTTTGTTCGTGCTCCAATCTCTGCCGGAAGTCCGGAAGAAATATCATTGCAGAGAGCATCAAAGCGGTCAAGGATACCTACGATACGCTCCTGTTCCTTGATAGACGGTAGCGGAATAGGTATTGTATTAAGGTTCTTCTGGTTCAGCTTCGGCTGTGCTCCACCAGAAATATACTGTGAAAGGTCAATGGAGTTCAAATAAAACTCGACATATCTTCTTGTTGTGTAACTGTCAAATTTCAAAACATGAGCATGGTTATTTACCCAGTTCTTTCCAGATATAGAGAACGCAATCGGTGTGCTTCGTGCCACCAGATTATTGCCGTCCTCGGAGACAAGCAGGAAATCTCCATCAAAGATGTAACCACTCACGTAATCAACAATGCCGGATGCACCATAGTAAGGGTATTCGCCAGCTTCACGGTTGCCGCTTGTGATAGGTTTTCTCTTGCTGTCATGATTTTCGGAAATCATGTTCAAAGTAACAGAAATAACTCCAAAGACATATTGACAGAGCAAAATCAAGCCATTAAGCTCGTCTGTCTGTCTGTCTGTCTGTCTGTCTGTCTGTCTGTCTGTCTGTCTGTTAAGATTGTCTTGCCGGTTGCGGCATATGTCAAGAGGGCATCACGATAGAACTCGTACTGCTTTTGTCTTGCTTCAATCTCGGCAGGGAGACCGATTTTCAGGTTGGAACAGATGGTATCAAAGTTGTCGAGGACATTAACAATGCGTTTCTGAATATCAAGTGACGGAATTGCCACTTGGAACTTATTGAGCATTGGTCTGCGGATTGAGGGCACTGACCCTTGATACATTTGCTGACCGATGTATCTCGGGAAAGTGGCAACAAAGTAATGATACAGATATTTCCCCAAAAGTTCGTTTGTTGCAGGATGAATTCTGTAAGCTCTTTGATGGAGTGCATATTTCCCATTGATGTAATGGAATACCTTTCCAACACCTACACCGTCTCCTGCGGTGATAATTGCTTCTTCGTCATACTCGTATTCATCTTTAGCAAGTGGCTGCTGAGAACGGACAAAAAATGGATAACAGCCACCCTCAACTGCATCATCAGTGTTGCTCGACCCGGTTGAAATGTCTGCGATCTCAGCGAGTGCCCTCCATACAACATCACTTGTCGCCCCCCCCCCGGACATCGCCGAAGGTCAGCAGTTTATCCCGATAAAACTCATACTGTTTCTTCCTCGCTGTAAGTTCCGCTGTAAGTTCCGCTGTAAGTTCCGCTGTAAGTTCCGTGAAATTGTCCAGAATACGGACAATTTCACGCTGAACAGGCAGAGGGGGAACGGGGATTCGGATTGCTTTTATTGCAGGTACACTCGAATGAACAACTTTGCTTTTGACCTTCCCAGCACTTTTTTGCCGTCTTTCTTCTTTGGTTGCAAGGGCATAACTCAAATACTTTGGATTTTCATTGTGTTTTAGAACAACAATATCCCCACCTGCCAAACAATCGTCATTGCCTACATATGCACATGATTTTGCAATATCCTCAACGCTCTCCCTAGTGATGGCGAACAAAATATCTCCGTGACTGAAATATTTTGGAGACTGCACATACTCACGCCGTGTATGAGATACACATGAATCAAACCAAATTCCGTAAGTTGTGTAGATTTCTCCGTAACGAACACAAGGAATTCCATCTTCGGTAACCTGGTCACGCTTTATCCCTGACCCACGGAAAATATCGGTTGCGATTTCGCCAAGCGTTTTATATCCCACCCCATCCGGGCAGTACTCTTGAATCAGTTCATCCAGCCTGTTCATTCCTGATCACCTGCCTTCAACATCCGTTTGACCGCCTTATCAAAATCAGAAGTGATTTTTTGTGTCTTATTAAATTCTGCATATTCAGCAGCAGCCTTTTCTTTTGCCATT
>ERZ809296.1735-NODE-1735-length-23891-cov-7.314231_pt1 | contig 23891 bp, 17 predicted proteins | sample MGYA00520511_ERZ809296 | MGnify/ENA primary metagenome ERZ809296 (study PRJEB31576, sample SAMEA3212662) | Homo sapiens | biome: human-gut; feature: human gut; material: fecal | place: Sweden | collected 2012 ... | reverse complement strand
GGCCGTCGCGGCGATCCCGCCGACGGGCCAGGCCCTCGTCGCCGAGGTGACCCCCGACGAGGCTTCGCGGGTGCGCGGCACGTCCGCGTTCTCCGGCGCGATCAACCTGTCGGTGATGGTCGGCTCCCTCGTCTCCTCAGCTCTGGGCGCCTGGTGGATCTTCGGCCCCGTGCACGCCACCCCGATCTTCGTCCTCATCGCCCTGGCCATCGCCCTCATCTGGCTACCCCGCGACGGAGCCTCCACGCGCCCGAGGAGGCGCCTGCCCCGCCTGACTGCCAAGGACACGCAACCCGAGAAGGCAACCCCGGCCTCGGCGACCGAAGCGGCGAACGATAACGCGAGCGGGACTACGGCCACCGCTGAACTGCCGCCGCGCGTGCGGTGGACCGACCGGCGCATCGCCCCGTGGATCGCCTCGGTGTTCGGCATCTACTTCGCGAACGGCGTCGTTCAGATCACGATGGGTTTCCTCGTCCAGGACCGCGGCGGACTTCAGCCGGCGCCCGCCGTTTCCGTCACTGCCCTCATGCTGCTGGCCAACGCCGCCGGAGCCATGCTCATGCAGCTGATCGTCGTGCCCCGCCTGGGGTGGAGTCCGCGCACGCTGCTGCGCGCGGGCATGACGCTCGCCCTCGTGGCTCTCACATGCCTGACGATCGCGCCGTCGCTGTGGGCGCTGGCCGCCTCAACGTTCGCGATGGGCGTCGCCTCGGGCATGGCCTCCCCCGGCTACTCGGCGGGCGCGTCTCTGGCGGTGAGCGCGCGCGAGCAGGGCGGCATCGCCGGCGTCATCAACGCGACCGGCGCGATCACGTGGATCGTTGCGCCCGTGAGCGCCACGGCCCTGTACGGATGGATGCCTCTGTCTCCCTTCCTGCTGGCGCTCTCGCTCGTCGCCCTGTCGTGTGCCTGCGCCTGGTGGCTGCTACACCGCGCTGATCTCGAGACCCGCGCGCGCGACTAGGACGAGTGCCCCACGCCTCAACGCACGGGCGGCGCTATCCTAGAGGGGTACGTAAGCCCTACGCGAAGGAGCCACCTGTGGCACAAGAAACCCGTACCGAAACCGACTCGATGGGCGCCGTTGAGGTCCCCGCGAACCGCTATTGGGGCGCTCAGACCGAGCGTTCGCTGCACAACTTCGACATTGGACGCAACACCTTCGTGTGGGGCCGCCCGATGGTGCGCGCCCTTGGCATCCTGAAGAAGGCCGCGGCCCTGGCCAACGCTGAGCTGGGCGAGCTGCCCGCCGACATCGCGAACTACATCGCGCAGGCCGGCGACGAGGTCATCTCCGGCAAGCTCGACGACAACTTCCCCCTCGTGGTCTTCCAGACCGGTTCGGGCACCCAGTCGAACATGAACGCCAACGAGGTCATCTCCAACCGCGCCATCGAGATCGCGGGCGGCACCATGGGCACCAAGTCCCCCGTCCACCCCAACGATCACGTGAACCGTGGCCAGTCCTCGAACGACACGTTCCCCACCGCCATGCACATCGCGGTCGTCTCCGAGCTGCACGACATGTACCCGCGCGTGCGCCAGCTGCGTGACACCCTGGACAAGAAGGCCAAGGAGTTCGAGGACGTCATCATGGTGGGCCGCACCCACCTGCAGGACGCCACCCCGATCCGCCTGGGCCAGGTCATCTCCGGCTGGGTTGCTCAGATCGACTTCGCCCTCGATGGCATCGAGTACGCCGACACCCGTGCGCGCGAGCTGGCCATCGGCGGCACCGCCGTGGGCACCGGCCTGAACGCTCACCCGAAGTTCGGTGAGCTCACCGCCAAGAAGATCTCCGAGGAGACGGGCATCGAGTTCACGCAGGCCGACAACCTGTTCGCCGCCCTGGGCGCGCACGACGCGCTGGTGCTGGTCTCGGGCGCGCTGCGTGTCCTGGCCGACGCCCTCATGAAGATCGCGAATGACGTGCGCTGGTACGCCTCCGGCCCGCGTAACGGCATCGGCGAGCTGATCATCCCCGAGAACGAGCCGGGCTCGTCCATCATGCCCGGCAAGGTCAACCCGACCCAGTGCGAGGCCATGACCATGGTCGCCACCCAGGTGTTCGGCAACGACGCGACGGTCGGCTTCGCCGGCTCGCAGGGCAACTTCCAGCTCAACGTCTTCAAGCCCGTCATGGCGTGGAACGTCCTGGAGTCCATCCGCCTGCTGGGCGACGCCTGCGTGTCCTTCGATACGCACTGCGCGTACGGCATCGAGCCCAACTACGAGAAGATCCAGCACAACCTGGACATCAACCTCATGCAGGTGACGGCCCTGAACCGCCACATCGGCTACGACAAGGCCTCGAAGATCGCGAAGAACGCGCATCACAAGGGTCTGTCGCTGCGCGAGTCCGCCCTCGAGCTGGGCTTCCTGACGGCCGAGGAGTTCGACGCGTGGGTCGTTCCCGCCGACATGACGCACCCCAGCGCCGCCGACGAGTGATCTGCTCGTCGCGCTAGCGGCTGAGAGCACGGCCCCGGTCTCGTTTCCACGAGGCCGGGGCCATGTCACGCTGTCAGGTGCGCCGCGCTCACTTCTTCCAGGGGGTTGCCCCGACTGAGACGTCACCAAATTGAGCGTGAAAGTCCTTCCATGACATCGTGAACACCGCGCCGGCAGCAGGACCGCTAGGGGTGCTGTTTTCCCCCCACGGGTTCGCGAGCGTCACCCCGTTCTCATCGGCTCCCACAACCGTGTAGACGTGTTGGTCGGCCAATTTGATCGTTGTCGACTGCCCATCGATGGTGACGGTAATTTCATTGTTCGGTGTTGCCCAGTCGGGCAAAGCCTCAGCAACGACAGGCTTGCCGTTCCGGACAGCGTCAATCGCGGCTTGCTCCGCGTCTTTCTTTCCCCAGAAGAAGTCATGGTGGAAAGAAGATGGCTGGCCGCTGATCTTTTCCATCGTATTTGTCGCGAATCTACCCGAGACGCCACCGTGCGGGAACGCTGACTTTGTTCCTCCAGAGTGTGCCTTCACAAATGCCATTTCGAAGACGGCAGCGACGTCGATGCCACCTCCTTTGTGCTTGTTTCCACGCGCTAGCACTTCCTTCACCAGGATTGGTTCGCCGTCGTTGAGCCCCGGGAAACGCACGAGGAAACCGTCCACGACTCCATTGGCGTCCTTGTGTTCGGTGATGAGGCTGGCCAGGTATGCACGCCCCTCCGGAGTGCGATCGTAGGCCTCGAGGGAAGCAAGGAGGTGGCAGTCTCCGATGCGCCCCTGTTGCAACTCGATGAAGGAGTTTTCGGAATCGCTGAGGGACGCAACGATTGCGTCAATCTCCTCCTTCGTGAGCGTACGAGTATCGCCGAGGTCGGTCTCGGTACCATCGCTGTGTTTTTCAATATCTTCGGGCGTAAAGTACAGGGCTGCGCGTAGTTCCGCGGCAGTGACCGCGGCCTGCTCCTCGATGCCGTCACGCGCTTTGTCGTAAAGGAACGTCAGAAATGCGACGGCGGACGCATAATCAGCGTCCTCCGCTTCGCGAGCGTCGTCTGGGAGCGCGCAATACTGGGCCCAGAGTTCACCTGCCTGCGCACGTACCTCGTTGATGATCCTCAGCTCTGCTTCGAGAACCTTCGTGTAGCGCGAGAGTGAGGCTGCTGCTTCCTCTGTGCCGCTCTCCCATATTGTGAGCTCGTTGTATTCCTGTTGACAGCTCGTATCGAAGGCGTCGCGTGCTTTCCCCGTCCACCCCGAGGCCAGCCCAATCGCCGACGTAAGAGCAGGCCTGCGCATGCCGATGTCTTTGGCGCGCTTTGTCAGCTCGTCATAGCACCCCTCGAGGGCCGCTACGTCGCCAGGAACTCTCGGGAACTTCGTACGAAAATCGCTCAGCATGGCGTCCTCCTTCCCCTCAGAGTTTCGCTCGGATCTCACCGAAAACGTTTGCGTTCGTGTCTTCTGCGTCTTCCGCGCTCCGCGCCGTCAATTCGACGGCGAGAGCAATGAGGCTCATCCAGTCGGTGGTCGCACGGAGACGTGATGTGTACGTGCGGGCGAATTCTGACAGGGCGGCGCTCACCATGTCGCTGCCGGTGTCGACGGAACCGCGACATTCGTCGAGTTCCACCTTCGACATATTGTCGCGCACCCCAATCAGGGCGGTGGCAGCATTTTTCAGGTCGTCTGGATTCATTGCGTAGTCGCTCATTGCATCCTCCTTGATGTCTGAGGTAACGGATCATCATAAGCGATGCCCGGCTAATCTCCAAAAACCGTTCGAGACTGAGAATGAGGGGATTTTAGAGGCCGTCTTTCTGGTAGCGCGTGCCAGTATCTCCCCTCCCTGAACCAAATACGCCGATCCCCGCCAAATTCCGCACGTTATTCCCTCCGACTCCATGAGCACGACACTTAGCCCGGCTGGAGGCTCCCCACATTCCGCACGGAATCGTTTAGCCCTGGGCGCGCGCTTTCCGGCGCATCTTCAGAATCGTCGAGGCGATGATGGTCAGCAGGAAAATGTTGAAGAGGACGGCTCCCACGCCCGGGGACACAAGCGTGGCGCCAAGGCGTCCGACGGGCGCGATGGCCGCAGCGCTGGCACCCACGATCAGGCCGATGCGCAGGTCGACCATACGGTGGCGCAGGTTGGTGACGGTGCCGGCGATGCCGGTGGGGATCATGACGAGGAGGGACGTGCCGCGCGCAATCAGGTCTCCCACGCCCACGGCGAGCTCCAGGCCGGGCACAATCACGGATCCGCCGCCCACGCCAACCAGACCGGAGAGGATGCCAGCGCACAGGCCGATCAGGATCATGAGCGTGCACGAGGCCGGGGTCAGCGACACGATTCCCTCTCGCGTGGGGACGTGCAGGTATTGGGAGACGATGACGAAGACGGTGAAGCCGATGAGGATCCAGGGCAGGGTGGGGGCGGGGAGGCGGCGCAGGAGCCATACGCCGATCTGGGAGCCGGCGAGCGCGCCGACGACGAGGAGGGCGGCGCCTGCCCAGGAGACCTCGCCGTGCAGGGCGTAGGTGCCGGAGCCGACGGCGGCGGTGACGATGATGGCGGCAAGCGACGTGGCTGAGGCGCGGCGCTGATCCATGCCCAGGACCGCCATGAGGGCGGGCACGATGACGAGGCCGCCTCCCACCCCGGAGAGTCCGGAGAGGAAGCCCGCACCGACGCCCGTTGCAATGACGAGGAGGATGCGGCTTGGGGTGAGTGGCTGGGAGTCGGTGTTGGCCATGCTTCTACTGTAGTCCTGCGTTGTTTTGCGTTCTGGGACGGGGCTTCACCGCGCGCGAAGTGAAAGTCCGGGCCCTGTTCACGGGCCCACGGGCAGCTGGATCTTGCGCCTGAGGGGTTTCGTTACGATGGGGGCATGACAGATAAGCGTGACCCGCGAGGGATTGTTAACTTCTTTGTCCGGTACCTGGTTCTCCACGTGATCTTCCTGGTCGGGCTCCCGCTCTCCTATTTCGCGGACCTGGCACTGATCTACTTCTTTGGCTTCATGGGCTTCTTCACCTTCTTCCAGATGCTGATAGCCATCACCAAAAAGTTCCTCGAGAAGGCCGGATCGTGGAAGGCTGTCGCGATCGCGGGGGCCGTATTGTCCGACGTGGCGGTCCTATGGCTCTTGGGAGTGATGCTAGGAGGTTTCCTCGGCGGCCCCAGCTGGGGGCTTGTGACTGCGTGGCTGCCCTACCACTTCGTCGCTGCTTTCTTCGCGTGGGGACTGCGCGAGATCTTCCGCCCGTCAAGCCCGCAAGAAACTGCCACGCCCGCCGTCCCTGCGAGTCCCGTTGAGACGGCGACTTCCGAGAACCCCAACGGTCCCGAAGACGCAAACGCTCCGACGGCCGCCCCTGCGAGCGCGGAAGCAGACACCGACACCGACACCGACACCGACACCGACACCGACAAGCAGTAGTCCGTTTTTGGGAGCGGCTCGACCGTTCCCCCACCGTCAGGCAGGACACACAACTCGGCCACGGCCTCGTCACTATGAACGAGGCCGGGGCCGCCTCTACCTTTTCTTCCTCTGCTTCGGTGCAGGTAGCTCCTCCCACATGGCCGAGACCACGTCGCACAGCGCATCGCGGTCCTCGATCTCGACGAGGAGCATCTCCTTCGCTCCCTCGTAGGGGATGGCACGCGGGGCGTCGGGCAGGAGGCGTTCGGAGGCGGGCGTGACCTTGAGCAGGAAGCGGTCATCGTAGATACCGCCGATGACCTTGCCCCGGTAGTAGAGGACGTATTCGCCCATCATCTTGCGGTGCGCCACATCGTCCAGCTCGCCCAGCAGGTCGAGCACGAACTCCAGGTATTGGTTGGTGGACGACATCGTTCATCCTCGCTTTCCCGCTCAACGACACGCTCGCCTGTTCCTGCGCTGCATTCAGCGGCCTTGCTCTTTTGTGGCGGATGAGAACAGTATAGGAGCCTGTGAGCGGCCCGGTGACCGCGTTCGTTCATTGATCAACGGGGCCGGGGTTGGAAGCAGGACGGGCTAGTATCGCCGTGACCAAGGGTTATGAGGGGCTGGACCTCGCACCTGAGGGCCCCGTTAGGATGGGGGCATGATTGATATGCGGGACCCTCGAGGGATTATTACGTTCATCGTCCGGTACCTGATGCTCCAAGTGGGCCTCCTGGTCTTACTCCTACTCTCCTTGTCATCCAGCCTCGTTCTGTTGACTTATTTCTGTCTCATGGGCTTCTTTACCTTCGTCCAGGTGTTGGCGTCCATCTCCCGGGATTTTCTCAACCACGCCGGATTGTGGAAGGCTATCGTGATCGCGGTTACTATCCTCACCGACGTACCCATCCTGTGGTGGTTCGGACGACTGGTGGCGGGCATTGCCGGCAGCGGGTCCGACTGGTGGCTCGTGACTTCATGGTTACCCTTCCACTTCGTCGCGGCCTTCTTCGCGTGGGGGCTCCGCGAGACGATCGGCACGGCAGGCGCTCAAATTACTGCCTTGTCCAGCACCCCTGAGAGCACCGTTGAACCTGGCAACATCGAGAACACCAGCGATCCCGAAGACACAGAGGCAGACACCCCGACGGACGCAACCGCGGTCACCGAAGTCGGCACCGACAAGCAGTAGTCCATTGTCTCGGGAGCGACCTCAACCACTCCCCTGCCGCTAGACAACAAGCGAAAACTGGCCCCGACCTCGACATTACGAGGCCGGGGCCGGTTCGTCACAGTCCTCCGAGTCCGGAGAATCGTTCGACCCAGGTCCGCAGGGCGTTCAGGACACGCGTGCGGATGGCTTCGCGGCTGCCACCACCACCGAAGCGGCGGGCCGGGGGAAGGATCGAGGACAGGCCGGTGCCTTCGTCGGGGACGTAGCCCTCGCGCAGGGAGTCGTACGCGAAGTCGCGCGCGCCCTCGCCAAGGCGTTCGGCGTCGATGATTGCGTTGAGCTCGCTGTCTCGCTTGGCGGCGATGAAGGACTCGAACTCTGTAGGAACGTCCCCGTTGAGGGACACCCGGCGGTAGAACTCTTCGATGAGGTCACGCTTGCCGCGCAGGGCGGGTGACGCAGCGAGGGCACGCGTGATTTCGACGGGGATTTCGCGGTCGTCGCCGTCGCCGCGCTCGCCCCGATGATGCTCGACGAGCATGAGGATGTAGTCGACGTTGATGTCGACCTGCTTGACGAGCTCCATTTCGAAGACGAGGTCGTCCGCGATCGGTTCCTTTTCCACCCTCGAGCGCTCGCGCGCCTCGTGATAGAGGTCCAGGTAAACGCCCCGGTAGTCCTCGAGCTCACGCGGGACGATCGTGTCGTCACCCTCGAAGTCGTCGAAGGACGTGAGGATGTTGCGCAGGCGCAGGATCTGCCCCATGAGGTCGATGAAGCGCTTCTGTTCCTTTTCGGAGGCGATCGATCCGATGGGCAGCGGGAAGTCGAAGCGAAGCTGCTCGACGATCTCCAGGTAGGTGGACAGGTACTCGCCGTAGGGGCGCAGGAGGACCTGGCCGCGCGCTTCCTTGTTGCCGAAGAGAGCGATCGCGTCTTCGGTAGCCTGCTCAAGGTTCCGGAAGCACACAATGTTGCCGTACGTTTTCACCGAGTTGAGGATTCGGTTCGTGCGCGAGAAGGCCTGGATGAGGCCGTGGGCGCGCAGGTTCTTGTCGACCCACAGGGTGTTGAGGGACTTGGAGTCGAAGCCGGTGAGGAACATGTCGACGACGATGACCAGGTCGATGCGTCGTTCAGCGAGAGCTGTTGACAGGCTCGTGTAGTATCCCTCGAATCCCGAGGCATCGGTGCCGAAGCTGGCCCCGAACTGCTGGTTGTAGTCGGCGATCGCCTCGTCGAGGAAGGCACGGTCGTCCTGGGAGAGGGCCGAGGGGTCCATGGATTCTTCGGAGAGTAAACCGGTGCCCGGCGCCTCGGCATTTGGCGCGTATGAGTAGATGATTCCGACGCTGAGCCTGCGCGCCTCCGGCAGATCGGCCTGTTGGCGCTTGAACTCCTGGTAGTAGGCGCGGGCGGCCTTGATGGAGGAGGTAGCGAACAGGGAGTTGAAACCGTTGACGCGTCGTTCCTTGTACTGGAAGGAGGCGTGCCTCTTCGTCTTTTGGTCGAAGTGTTCGAGGATGTAGGAGACCACGGCCGAGATGCGCTGCGGGTTCATGTAGGCGCTGTCGGTATCGATGCCTTCGACGTCGTGGTTGTCGATGCCGTCTCGCACGCGGAACGAGTTGAGGTAGTCGACGCGGAACGGCAGGACGGTCTTGTCCCGGATGGCGTCGACGATCGTGTAAGAGTGCAGCTGGTCGCCGAAGGCCTGCTCGGTCGTCCGTAGGTTTGCTTTGCCGGAACTGGAGGCATTTTCCGCAAAGATGGGCGTTCCGGTGAAGCCGAAGAGGTGGTAGTTGCGGAAGGCTCGCGTGATGTCGGTGTGCATGTCGCCGAACTGGCTGCGGTGGCATTCGTCGAAGACGAGGACGACGTGCCCGGAGTAGATGGCGTGCCCGCGGTGGCTCTTGACGAAGGTCGCGAGCTTTTGGATGGTGGTGACGATGATCGGGGTGGACGGGTCGTTGATTTGCTTGGCGAGCTGGCGTGTGGACTGGTTGGCGGAGACGGTTCCCTCGGTGAAGGCGTTATATTCGCGGATGGTCTGATGGTCGAGGTCCTTACGGTCGACGACGAAGAGGACCTTGTCGACCCCTTCCATGCCCGCGGCGAGCTTTGCGGTCTTGAAGGACGTGAGGGTCTTTCCGGAGCCGGTGGTGTGCCAGATGTATCCGCCGGCGGCGACGGTGCCCGTCTGGTTGTTCATGCTGGAGGTCTTGATGCGCTGGAGGATCGCTTCGGTCGCGGCGATCTGGTAGGGGCGCATCACGAGGAGTTCATCGCGGGTGTTGAGCACGCAGTAGCGCGTGAGGATGGCGAGGATTGTGCGCTTGGCCAGGAATGTGGCTGCGAAGTCGGTGAGGTCCGGAATCTGATTGTTGGCGGCGTCGGTCCACCACATGGTGAATTCGTAGGATCGCGCGTTGGCGGCGGCCACCTGTCGGCGTGTGCCCTGGTTTTCAGTGATGTGCTGGAGGCGCACGGTGTTGGAGTAGTACTTGGTGTGTGCGCCGTTGGAGATGACGAAGATCTGCACGTAGCCGAAGAGTCCGTCGCCGGCGCCCGCGTGGAAGGAGTCGCGCTGGTAGCGGTCGATCTGGTTGAAGGCTTGGCGCAGTTCTTCACCGCGCCGCTTGAGTTCGATGTGGACGAGGGGCAGGCCGTTGACGAGGATGGTGACGTCATAGCGGTTGGAGCGCGCGCCCGTGTCGATGGCGTACTGGCGGATCACCTGCACCTTGTTGCGGTGAATGTTGGTCTTGTCGATGAGGCTGATGTTCTTGGTGGTGCCATCGTCGCGGGTGAGGACCTGCACGTGGTCCTCCTGGATGCGGCGGGCTTTGGCGACGACGGGGTTCCCGTCGGAGGAGCGGACGTCGACGATCGAATGCCGGTAGAAGTCCTTCCATTCCCGGTCACTAAAGCGGTAGTCGTTGAGGGCTTCGAGCTGGACACGCAGATTCGCTTCGAGGCCGTCGCGGTCGTGGATGTCCGCGTATTCGTAGGCTTGGGCACACAGCTGTTTGATGAGGTCGTCCTCGAGGGCGGCCTCGCTCTGGTAGTCCTGCTCCTGGTCGCGGGTCGGGTGGTAGAGGCCGACGACCGTGAATTCGTCGGAGACGACGACGGGTTCGATGCGGGGGCGAGGTGCGTCGGTGGACACTCGCGTTCCTTTCTCTACGGGTCTCATTCACGAGGCCGGGGCTGGCATCGGGGAGGCTTCCCTCCCGCGTGGTGGCGTTAATCCGATGCTAACGTCACCCACCGTCATCTGCGTCCAGGCTACACCGCGGCGTCAGCTGAGAGACAAACCTGAAGCCTGTTCAACCTGCCTGATGAAGCCATGAACGACGAGTATAATCGTGGGGCAACTACGCAGAGGAGGAGACCAACACGGCACAGTCAATCGTTGATGTCGCGACCTACATCCTGGAGCGCACCGATACGGTAACGACAATGAAGCTCCAGAAGCTTGCCTTCTATTCCCAGGCTCAACACCTCGCTCAGTACGGGACCCCACTTTTCCCTGAAGCTTTCCAAGCGTGGCGCGGTGGACCCGTCGCTCTCGAACTCTACGCGCTACATCGCGGAAAGTTTCTGATTCGTCCAGGCGAACTATCGTCCGGTGACTCATCTGCTCTCACTGATACTGAACGTGGCCTCATCGATCGCGTGTGTTCGACACTGGGAGGTATGACAGGCGCTGAGTTGAGTGAACGAACGCACGTGGAAGACCCCTGGCTGCACGCACGTGAGGGCCTGAGGCCATCCGCTCCCTCGAATGCAGTCATCACCCAGGAAGCAATGCGCAGCTACTACCAGGGGCATCCCTTTCTCGATTGATTGCCTAATGACGCCCCTTTGCTCTGGTGCTGCTTTGGACCCTAGAATAATTGCAGGGCAAGGGCTGAAACGGGTACGAAGCAGTTCACCTGCAGACGACGACCGCGAAACCCGACAAAACAGGGCCTCGTAATAGTCCACTCGTGGACGGCAAGCTGAAGTCACGCCCTTCTGTTCCCCTCGCGCACGCGCGAGGGGAACACGTGCATTCGAGGGTCCTGTCGGAGGAAAAACTGCCCGCAAACAATGAGTCCTGCACGTCATTCCCCAGCCAGGCTCCTACTGCCCGAAGTCTTTTCCGCGGAATATCAACGTCTCGAGAAATCACTTCAAAAGCCACAGAAGAGAGCTACGTGCGCAGTCGAAGCAGCTACACGGAATCGAGCACCGGCTGTTCGGCATTTGCAGATGGACTGGACGCAGATGTGCATGCCTCCTCCTACCCTCCCTACATAGGAGAAAGGAGGTGACGAATGAACATTCGTGAAGTACGCCGACATGGCGACGGATGGGGCGTGTTCGATCCGGACGCATCCAGAGCATCCGCGGTTGAACCAACGCAGGCAGCTGCTCAGCAGCGCGCACGCGACATTCTGGCTAATCAGGGTGGCGGCGAAATGCGGACGCGAGGAGAGAACGGGAAAATCCGCGCCCAGGACACCATCAAGCCTGGGAACGATCCCCGTCGAAGCAGGGGCTAGTTACCACTGAGGGGGCGGGGCTAACACCCGCCCCCTCAGTTCGTTATTCGGCCTTCTTCTCGGGGAAGGACAGCAGGCGATCCCTGTAGTGCTCGTACTGGGCGCGGCGAGCAGCGATCTCGGCGGGCAGGCCCGAGGAGATCTCGTTGACGAGAGCGTCAAAGTGGTCCAGGATTAGCGCGATTTCGCGCTGCGCCTCCAGAGGAGGAACGGGGATAAAAATCTTCTCCAGGCGTTTCTTCGACAGATTAAACCTAGTAACACCACTCGCACATCGTTGAATCTCACGACGAATTTCTGGCGAATTAAACATATGCTTCGCATAGCCCGGATCAAAAAGGTTCTCAGACCATCGGAAACAAATGGAGAAGGAATTCAAATACACAGGCTGAGAAAACTCACCTGTCACAACAGCGGTCATGCCAACCTCTTCACGACTCTCTGATGAACCAGTGAACAGAACATCCCCATACTCGAGCGTTAATTGTTTCTCATCGTCTGCGACTTGAACGCGACCCACAGGAATGTCACTAATCTCAATGAGACTATAAATTTCCTTATACGTAACAAAAGCACTCGCATCAGGAGACTCAATAAAATCAGCTTTCGTCTTCCCTGTGAGCCCCCCATAAAATGCCCCAACCTCACCTAGCTTACGCACAGGAATCTCACCACAGCGTTGTTTCATCGCGGTTATACTAAGCAAGTGGTTGCGGTAGTGCTCATACTGGGTCCGCCTGGCTTCCAGCTCCGCTTCCAGCTCCGCTTCCAGCTCCGCTTCCAGCGTCGTGAACTGATCCAAGATCCTCGCGATCTCTCGCTGCACTTCCAGCGGAGGAACAGGAATATCAATTTTGGACAAGTTCGCAGCAGAGAGCTCAATAACTTTCGTCCCCTGGGCGTACTTGCGTTTTTTTAGCGCAAAGTCTTCAGTGCGGAGATAATAACTAAGAAAGACAGTATCAACCGCAAGAGAGCGCACCACAGTTGCATGGCCTCCCGTGACGCCCTCTACATCACCGAGCCACACAACCCCCTTACCCACATCTTCAAGATTCTCACTCGTGTTGGCCACCACCAGATCACCCGGATACACGTGAGTCAATTTATCCGCGTCTTCAGGAGCCAAATAGGCAGCAGCACACTTCGTATGAATGCCATACTTCATGAAGATATGCCCGTAATGAATAGCAGGAATACCTTCATCGACAAAAAGCTTCTTCGGCATCCCGCTGCCACGCTGCAAATCGGCAACCTCTCCCAGGGGTCGATATTCCACCCCGTCCGGGCACAGCTCCTCGATCAGTTCGGCGAGGCGGCTCATTGGTCGGCCTCCAGTTCTGCGACGATCGCGTCGATGGAGGCGCGCAGCTCGCGCTGACGCTCCACAATGCCGGCGATCCGAGTATTCAACTCGACGATGTCCACCTGCTCGCGCGTATCCGCGGGTTCGACGTAGGAGGACACCGACAGGTTCCAGTCATTGCTCGTAATGTCGTCGATCGACACCAGAGCGGTCACGTGGTCCACTGCCTGACGCTGCGACACCAGGGAGAGGATCCGCTGCTGGTTCTCCGCCGTCAGGCGGTTCTTGTTTCCCTCACGCACGCACTCGGCGGATGCGTCCACGAAGAGAACGCTGTGATCGGGGCGCGCCTTCTTGAGCACGATGATGCAGGTCGCGATCGTCGTCCCGAAGAACAGGTCCGGGGGCAGCTGGATGACCGCGTGCACGAAGTTGTTTTCGACCAGGTATTTGCGGATCTTCCCCTCGGCGGCACCGCGGTACAGGACGCCCGGGAACTCGACAATCGCTGCCGTCCCATCCTCTGCCAGCCAGTGCAGCATATGCATGGTGAAGGCCAGGTCGGCCTTGGACTTGGGCGCCAGAACCCCCGCCGGCGCGAAGCGCGGATCATTAATGAGAGCGATGTCGTCCTTGCCCACCCACTTCGTCGAATACGGAGGGTTCGAGACGATCGCGTCGAAAGGCTGATCGTCCCAGTGGGCGGGTTCCGTCAGGGTGTCCCCCAGCGCGATGTCGAAGTTCGAGAAGTTGACGTCGTGCAGGAACATGTTGATACGACACAGGTTGTACGTCGTCAGGTTGATCTCCTGGCCGAAATACTGACGGCTACTCGACGGTCCGAGAAGCTTCGCGAACTTGAGGAGCAGGGACCCCGAACCCGCGCAAGGGTCGTACACGCGCGTCACGTCGGAGCGCCCATCCAGAGCGAGGGTCGCGAGGACCTCTGCGACCTCCTGGGGCGTGTAGAACTCGCCACCCGACTTGCCCGCGCTCGAGGCATACATGGTCATCAGGTACTCGTAGGCATCACCGAAGGCATCGATCTGCGCAGCACCGTGCTCCAGAGGCAGATCGCCGACGGCGTCCATGATCTTCACGAGCTTCGCGTTACGCTGGGCGACCGTGTTCCCAAGCTTCGTGGAGTTTACGTCCACGTCGTCGAAGAGACCACGCAGGTCAGACTCGGAGCCACTGCCCCGCGCCGAGTTCTCAATGAAGCGGAAGGCGTAGGAGAGGGTCTCATTCAGGTTCTCGTCACCGGAAGCCTGAGCGCGCACGTTTCCAAACAGGTCAGACGGGCGAATAAAGAAGCCCTTTTCCTTGACGATGCCTTCACGCGCCGCTTCCGCGTCCTCGTTGCTGAGGGTCGCGTAATCGAAGGCCGCGGCCTCTTCAGGGGTTCCACCTTCAGCGAGGATCGCCGCGCGCTCGGAGGCGTTCACGTAGTCCGTCAGGTTCTCCGAGATGAAGCGGTAGAACAGAAAGCCCAGGACGTAGCTCTTGAAGTCCCACCCGTCCACGCTGCCGCGCAGGTCGTTGGCGATACGCCAGATCGTCTTATGCAGCTGCGCTCGCTCGATCCCTGCCGCCACAGTGTCCTCATTTCCGGCATAGAGCACATAAGCTGCGCCCAAACTTGGTTTTGTTCATCTCTGCAAGCCCACTATCAACCTGAGGTTCGGACCGCACAAATCAGCTTACGGCACGACCCCACATCTGCGGCCCCTCGCACTCCGAGAGGCTACTATCTTCGCTTCCCAGCCCCGGCCTCGTCAATGAGAACAGCGCGAGCGAAACGGACTCAGAAAACCCAACTTTTCAGGATACTCCCCTACCGCTACTCTGTTGGACACTTTCAGAAAAATAACAACAGACCCCATCCCCGTACAGCGACCAAAGCAGCAGCTCACGAGCGCGCGACACCTGGCAAATACTCAGAAATTCAACCGATCCACGAATTTACTTGTCCGCACTGCGGGACATTTTCGCTCAGCATGACCATATTGTCGGTTAATTTACTGAAAAATCGCTTTACCGTTGAATGGGCGCATTTTCACGCGCATGACTCCCCCACCGGGCAGTCCCGTCAACGACTTCGAGGACACACACGTCATGGAGACACGACATCCCCTGACCATCCCCGCGGCCATCGTGCTGGGCACCGCGGTCGTCGCCACCGCTCTACCCCTGCCGAGCAGCACACCGGCCACCGCCACGGGCACAGCGCACGTCACCCGCGCCTACACGGACAAATCCACACACGAACCGGGTAAGCAGGCGACGATCACGGCCGAGGCCTCGACCGGGGGAACCGTCCACTTCTCCGTCAGCCACCTCGGAGTCGAAATCGAGTCGGGCGACGCCACCGTGACGAACGGCAAGGCCACCTGGACCTACACGACGCCAAGCGAGAACAACCAGGGGTACCTCGTCACCGCGACCGGCGGGGACGGCACACACGCGGAGACCGCCATCGACGCCTCCACCAGCTGGACGCGCTTCCCGCGCATGGGGTTCCTCTCCCACTTCAAGCCCACCGCCCCCGATGGCTTGGCGGACAACGCCACCTACGAGCCCTACCTCTTCCACGCCCCGTCCGACTATGTCACGAAGCTCAGCCAGGACTACCACCTCAACGCTTTCCAGTACTACGACTGGCAGTACCGCCACGAGCAGCCCGTCGCCAAAGGCGACCTCAAGAACGAGTGGCCGTTGTGGTACCGAGACACCTACGCCTCCGCTGCGACCATCAACACCTACGTGACCAAGGCTGACGAGGTTGGTGCAGCCTCGCTGGCATACTCCATGGCATACGCGGTCAACGACGGCTACGACACGAACGCCATCAAAGAAGACTGGATCCTGCGCGAGGACAACGGCTCATACTGGCAACGCGACTTCGGTAGCCAATGGTGGGTACAGTTGCCCCCCAACACGCCCGAGCCCCAGAACCACATGACGATGATGAACGTCAACAACAAGGGCTGGCGCGACTACATCACCGGCCAATACGTGAACCAGAAGGATGAATTCAAGTTCACCGGCACGCACATCGACACGCTCGGCCAGACCCACAAGAAGGACGCTTCCGGCAACAAGCTCAACCTGACCGAGGGCCTGTCGGCGCTCGTCAACGAGACCGCCGAGAAGACAAAGGGCGCGGTGGGCATCAACCTGCCCGACGGCGCCGGAAACGACAAGGTCATTCCCGGCTCATCCACGTACCTGTACACGGAGCTGTGGGACAACAACGAGACCAACGCGCAGGTCGCCAGCTACCTGCAGGGCGTGCGCGCCACGGGCACGAAGAAGCCGATGGTGGTCACCGCCTACGCGAACGACTACGATCCAACAACCCGCTACTGGGACGCAGCGGCCAAGGAGTACAGGCACCCCGAAATCACTGCCGACAACGGCGTACGCATCGAGGCCGAGTCCGACCAGGCGCGCGTGAGCGGCGACGTCACCATCACCTCTGGTGATCTCACCGCATCGGGCGGCTCCTACGCCTCGGGCATTTCCAAGGACGGCGACGCCGTCACCTTCACCGTTGACGCAGGCCAGGGAGGCACCTTCACCTTCTCGCCGCGTTACTCGAGCCCACAGGCAGATGGCGCCAACCACCAGGTGATGATCGACATGGGCAAGAAGGGTCAGCAGAAGCTCCTGAAGTACGTCACCTTCAACAAGACGGAGAGTGCCTCCGACTGGCGCGAAGATATCTCCATCAACGTGGAGCTCACGCCGGGCACCCACACGATTTCCTTCCCGATCGACAAGTACGAGAAGTACGCGCCCGTCAACATCGACTGCATTACGTTCCGCGAGTTCAACGCGGATTCCGTCAAGCTCGCGGACGCGGCGTTCGCGGCGAACGGCGCGCACCACCTGGAGCTCGGCGACTACGGGCGCATGCTGGACGATCAGTTCTTCGCCGAATCCGGCCGAGGACTGTCCCCAGACCTCCAGGCGTGGATGAAGAACTACTACAACATCTCCACCGCCTACGAGAACCTCCTCTTCGGCGACAACCTGACGCGCAAGGAACGCCAGGTCGAGGTCTCGACGAACGGCGTGGGCCTACCGACCTCGACGGACGGCGCAGCGAACACGATCTGGGCGAACACCATGACGTCCAACGCAGGCACAGCCCTGCACCTGATCAACCTGCGCACCAACGACAACGAAGGCAACGACGAGTACTGGCGCAATGCCGCCAAGCCGATCCTCGCCTTCGATAACACGTCCGTCACCTACCACTTGGAGGACGGCGAAGCGATCCCCGGTTCGATCTTCGCCGTCAGTCCTGACGACGACGGTGGCCGCCCGACGCCCCTCGACTTCACGACGGGAACGGATGAGCAGGGCCGCACGACGATCACCTTCAACGTGGGCCGCCTGGCCTCGTGGGACATGGTGGTCTTCTCCCCCACTAAGGTTGCGGATCGCGCGGCCCTCACGCCCCGAGCAGTGGACACGTCCGACAATGCCGCCACAACCGACGCGGACGACTCGGGCCTCGTGCCCGCGACGATCGTCGGCCAGCTGCGCAACGGCCTCGGCCAGTGCCTGACCTCCCAGGATCCGAAGGGATCCAACGGCACCCCCGTGTGGAACAGCAACTGCTCCGGGAGCAGCGCCGCGCAGACTGTCATCTACGAGGGTGACGGGCACATCCGCATCGGCGATCGCTGCGTCGACGTCCTGGGCGGCTACACCAAGGAGGGCACGGTCGCGCACATGTGGACCTGCTACCCGGCTCTGGAATCCCAGATGTGGGATCTCAACGAGAACGGCCAGCTCAAAAACCGTGCATCCGGCCTGTGCCTGACGATCCCGGACGACACGACGCGCGACGCCACGCAGGCGGTCATCTCGCAGTGCTCCGACACCTCCAAGTCGCAGCGCTGGACGCTCACAGACACCTCCGGACAGTAACGTCCCCCCTCCCCGGCACGGGCACAGCCCGGGAGGGATGCAGTGCCCGCGCGCTGCACACAAGACTCGGCCCCGGCCTCGTCACTATGAACGAGGCCGGGGCCGAGTCACGAGGTCAGCTCACCACTGCGGATTCAACGCGTGGCGTTCAGCTCAGAGCCTTCGCCGCCTCATCGCGCGCCTCGGGGGCGGAGAGGCGGTCAAGCGCACCCGGCGTTGTCTGGTAGTAGGCGAGCAGGCTTCTCACTCGCGACGGACGGATGCGCAGAGTCGTGAATACGACGGGACATTCGATATTCTGTCCGGCACCGATCAGCAGGCTCTTACCGTTGTTGCGCTGCCCAATCACCCTGGGCTGGTCGCTCCAAGGGATCGAATAGTGGATGCCGCCCTTGCCCCAAATGTCCACACGCTGCTGGCTCACGATGATGCATTCACGGCTCTGAGATCCGATAATCTTGGCAACCAGGTAGAGCGCGACCGCTGCGGCTAACAGCTCGTTACCACTAGCGATGTTCCTGAGATCAGTGTTTACGCTGAAGAGGGACACGTAGAAGAAACACACTCCCGCGGCACTGGCAAGTAGCGCTGTGAGGATGCGAAGATACGTCACGGTGGCACCGGGACGCACGAGAATCGTTCCGTCGGGCCCGGACATGACATGCACAAACCAGCGCTCCCAGCGCGCCTCCGTCACTCCCAGCAGCAAGCAGACGACGGCGCCGATGATCGCTGCCGCCGTGTAGAGCCAGCTCTTGCCCTCGATGCCCAGCCACATAAAGAGGGCGGCGCATGCCAGCCCAATACCCCAGATAAGCCAGCACCGCAGCGTTCCTCGGTCCTTGTCTGTGACCACGTTGAAGGTGCCGTAGCTCGGCCTCACCATCTGGGGGCCGGGTTGCGCCACAGGAGCCGGTGCGGGCCCCCAAGGCTGGCTCCTAGGTACACCACTCCCCTGGCTCCATGCGGCATTCGGCCCGGGTACCGGCTGGGCAGCACCAGTCTGCTCGGCGGGCAGAGTCCCGGGAGCGACATTCTCGTCGCCTGTGGGCGGCGCAAACTTGTTCATACGTCTCCGTTCCTCCTCGCGTAGTACCCCGAAGGCACTCATGCATCCAGCCTATCGCGTGCGCGCTCCCCCACCGCAATCGGCCGGGCCTGGGCGCACGGTTCGGCCCCGGCCTCGTTCATGAATCAACGAGGCCGGGGCCGAGCCTGACTCACGTCCCGTCAGGAGCGAGCGACCTCCACAGCGGTGGTCTGCGCGAGGTTGGACAGAGCGGTCACGAACTGCGCAATCATCTTGCGGTTGCGGCTGTCCTGCATGAGGTTGGGCAGGCCCTTGGTCGTGCAGGTGACCTCGACAACGGTGCTGCCCGCGGAGGGGATGAAGCCCACGACGATGTTCTCGCCCCAGGACATCATGCCCATCGGGGTGTCGAAGGTGACAACCTGACGGTTGGGGTCGGCGAGGGTCACGGTCGCCTTGGGAACGGACTGCGCGGCCGGGGTGGCGAGCTGGAACAGCTGCTCGAACGGCACGTCGAACTGGAATGCCTGCGTCGTGGAACGCATACCCATGGGAGTGTCTCCTTAAAGATCTCAGTTATCTCGGATGCGCGCGATCGGCTCGCGCGCGCACCGGCGAAGAAGGGGCCACGCGCACCGACGCGGTCGCCTCGGTGTGACGCTGCGGGTGCGCGACTTCTTCCAGCTGGTTCAGCGTATCAGCACGCGCCCAAATCTCATATTCCGTCACCGGAAATGACCATGACCTTCGTTGAGAAAGCAACAGCCAGGCCCATAGACGCAGGCGGGCTTCGAGACGTCATCCGTCTCGAAGCCCGCCCTGTTCACAGAAGTGACAGCGCCTTCCTCAGGAACGCGGCTCGAAGGGGCTCACCGACACCGAGGGCATCTCCTGGCACACGCGCAGGGTCAGCTGCAGGCTCGTCGCGCCGGTGCCCGCCTCGGGCATGATGTCGACCAACTCCGAATCGGCGGGGTTGCAGCCGTCGACGCCGTCCGTTGCCTCAGCCGTCAGGGTCACGCCCACGCGGCCTCCCTGAGCAATCGTGTAGACGTTGCCGGGGTCCTCCCCGTCGCGCACGGCGGTGGAGATGACGGAGCCGCCTCCGGAGAAAATAATCTGCGGGAATCCGTCAATCCAGCACGAGGGCCCCTCGTTCGTGAAGCCGATTTCCACGTAGGTGGTGCCGCCCGCCTCCTGCTGGGAGTCGATGGCGGGCTGCAGGTTCGTCAGGTCGCAACGCTGGTCGTTGTCGGAGACGTTCACCTCGGGCGCCTGGTTACCCTCGTCGGGCACGCCACTCTGGGGGCCGGCGCCGCTCTGGGCAGGCATGCCGCTCTGCGAGGCAGAAGCGCTCGGGGAAGCGGACGAGGCCGTCGATCCCGACTGGGGCTGCGTGCCCTGCGGGGAGCAGGCGGCGATGCCCAGGACGAGGGCCGACAGGGAGGTCACGGCAAGAATGCGTCGCGTGTTGATCATGGGCCCATCCTATGAAGTGCTACGCCGCTCACGCACCGCCACGCCGGGCAGAGCCCAGGGGTGACAAGGGGCGCACCGGGCCCGCCCAGCGCACCCGGCCCCGGCCTCGTCCCCGTTATCGGGTGACCGGCTCGATCTCCACGGGAGCCACGTCCATCTCAGCCAGCGGCACCACCCGATCCTTGCGCGCGACGTGGTAGCCCCACCAGACCACGCCGAACAGCGGCAGGCCGATGTAGGAGGACGCGACCTCCCAGACCTGACCATGAAGCACCGCTTCATAGTTCTGTCCCGCCATGACCACCAGGCACATGACGAAAGCGATAATCGGACCGGCCGGGAAGAACGGCGATCGATACGGCAGATCCTCGAGACGATACCCCTGCAGCAGGTACGCGCGGCGGAAACGAATATGACTGACCGCGATACCCAGCCACATGATGATGCCGGAAATACCGACGATATTCACCAGCCAGATGTACGCGTCGTTGAAGACCAGCTGCGTGAGGAAGCCAAGCGCCGCAGTCACCGTCGTCACCGCCATCGCGTAGGCGGGAACGCCGCCCTTGGTGACTCGCGCGAAGATCGCGGGCGCCTGGCGCTTGAGGGCCATCGAGTGCAGCATGCGCGAGGCCGCGTACAGGCCCGAGTTACCCGCAGACAGGATCGAGGTCAGGATAACCGCGTTCATGACGGCAGCCGCCGCGCCGATGCCCATGCGCGCGAACACGAGCGTAAAGGGCGACTGGGCAATGTTGTTCGCCGAGTCATCGGCCGCGCTCAGCAGACTCGGGTCGGTGTAGGGCAGCAGCGTACCGATCACCGCGATCGCGCCGATGTAGAAGAACATGATGCGCCAGAACACCGTGCGGATTGAGCGCGGCACGTCCCTGCGCGGGTTCTCAGACTCGCCCGCTGCCACGCCCACCAGCTCGGTGCCCTGGAAGGAAAAGCCCGCGATCATGAAGACCGCGATAACGCCCACGAAGCCGTTATGGAAGGGCGCGTCCCCGATCGTCCAATTCGACAGGCCAGGAGAGTTTTCGCCCATCACGCCAGCGATCATGAAGACGCCCGACAGGACAAAGACGATAACGATGACGACCTTGATGGCGGCCAACCAGAACTCGGCCTCACCGTAGACTCTCGCCGAGAGAGCATTGAGCCCGACGACGATCACGAGGAAACCCACCGCCCATATCCACGAAGGAACGGACGGGAACCAATAGGCCATGACCAAGCCCGATGCCACAAGGTCCGCGGCCACCGTCACCGCCCAGTTGAACCAGTAGTTCCACCCCATCGCAAAACCGAAGGACGGGGAGATGAACTTCGTGGCGAAGGTCTGGAAGGAGCCCGCGACCGGCTGGTGTGCGCTCATCTCGCCCAGGGACTGCATGAGGAGCAGCACCATCAGGCCAATCGCCGCGTAAGCGAGAAGGGCACCGCCCGGACCGGCGTTCGCGACCGTCGCACCGGAGGCCAGGAACAGGCCCGTGCCGATCGCTCCGCCGATGGCGATCATCTGCATATGACGCGACGCCAGGCCGCGCTTGAGCGCCGTGTTGGAGCGCTCGCGCACATCACTGGCGATGTCGTCGGGAGTGGGGGTAGCCATGAGTCGGTTCCTCATCTGTTGATCGTCGAGTCCCATCTTAGTCCCACAACCGCTTGTGTCGACGTTTACAGATTCTTTTCTCATTCTTTAACGAGGTCGGGGTTCTCCTTCCACTTTTGTCACCCCATTGCCCGCCATAGTCTCGGCCGCACCAAACAAGCCACACACACGCTGGGCAGTTACACTAAACCCACCCACGCCACCGCAGGAGGTTCCTATGACGCAATCCCTTATGAGCATCGGTTGGATGCTCCTCGCCCTCGTCCTCTCTGCATCCATCGGCCTCGAGCGACAAATCCGAGGCAAGAGCGCGGGCATTCGAACGCAGGCCATCGTCGGCCTGACCGCCTGCCTCATGATGCTCATCTCCAAGTACGGATTCTCCGACATCCTCGTCGACGGCATCACCCGATACGACCCATCGCGCGTCGCCTCACAGATCGTCTCCGGCATCGGTTTCTTGGGCGCAGGCATCATCCTGACCCGTCACGGCGCGATTCGTGGCCTCACGACTGCGGCCACCATCTGGGAGACCGCGGCAATCGGCATGGCGTGCGGCGCAGGCCTGTGGTGGCTCGCCGTGGCCGGCACGGTTTTGCATTTCATCGTCATCGCCCTCCTGACGCCCCTCGTTCAGTTCATCCTCATGCGCACCCATGGCCACAAGGTGACGCTCACCATCCATTACACGCCGGGGCACGGTGTCCTCTCCACGCTCCTCAGCCAGGTTTCAGCTCTCGGCTGGACCGTCTCCACAGTGTCGACCCACACGGATTCAAGTGACCGCGCGACCACCGCGCGATTCACTGCGGCGACGCGCCAGGACCTCTCACGCTCGCTGCTGGTGACCACCCTGGCCGACCTTGATGGTGTCGCGGGCGTCGATATCAGCGAAGACGACGACGAATAAAGTTCACAGCGTAGACGAGGGGCCCGCGGATCACCGCGGGCCCCTCGTTCGTGCCATCAGGCTCTCAGCGCATCACGCCTGAGGGCCGAAAGGATTGTAGGGCTTGTCGCCCAGCTGGGGCTGCTGGGGCTGCTGCTGGCCCTGCTGCTGGCCAAACTGAGCCTGCTGACCGAACTGCTGCTGGCCGGCCTGGGGAGCCTGGAAACCGCCCTGCTGCTGACCGAACTGCTGCTGGCCGGCCTGGGGAGCCTGGAAGCCACCCTGCTGCTGGCCAAACTGAGGCTGACCAGCCTGGGGAGCCTGGAAGCCACCCTGCTGCTGGCCAAACTGACCCTGCTGCTGGCCCATCTGCACACCGGCGAACGCGCCACCGAAGGCATTCGGGTTGTTGATCGGAGCAACCGCACCGGCTTTCAGTTCCATGAGCAGGAGGCCGCCCGCAGCGCCGAGCCCGATGGAGACTAGCCCCAGCATAAATGCGCCGATTGAGGGGGACACGAAGTCGTTGAATGCCACATTGAAGAACTTGATAATGCCAAGCAACGCGACCACGAGCGCGCCGATGCCCGCCGAGAGGTATGCCCACTTCTGGTTCGTGAACCAGTAGGCGGCCCCCAGGCCGACGACAGCGAGCAGCAAGATGAGATGGAATGAAGCGTAGAGACCACCCGCACCAAACAACGACACGCTGTAGCCGTAGGCAGAAACGAAAGGCAGCAACATCGAGATAAAGATCAGAACCGCCGATGCGGCAATACCGATGAGCGAGTAGGTCGCGCGAACGGAACGGCCGCTCACCTTACCCGTTTCGGCCACAACGGCCGTCTGGAACTGGTTGAACGCCGAGTTCGCGGCAGCACCGAACTGCTGGGCGGCAGCACCGAACTGCTGGCCCGTCGACTGTCCCGCCGGAGCGTAACCCGGCTGACCGTACTGCTGCTGGCCGGGCTGACCGAAGGGAGCCTGCTGGGGCTGCTGGCCCTGCTGCGGC
>ERZ809296.1726-NODE-1726-length-24003-cov-4.424169_pt1 | contig 24003 bp, 19 predicted proteins | sample MGYA00520511_ERZ809296 | MGnify/ENA primary metagenome ERZ809296 (study PRJEB31576, sample SAMEA3212662) | Homo sapiens | biome: human-gut; feature: human gut; material: fecal | place: Sweden | collected 2012 ... | reverse complement strand
ACACAAAAAGATTTAAAACAGGCATTGTTTTGGATGGAAAAAGCCGCAGCCATGTTCTCTTCTTCTTATTTTCGTATTTTGGGGAATGGATACACCATTTTCTGTGGGTCCAAAAAGGTGGTACTCTAATTTGTGGCAAGATTCAATGCTCTTTAGGATAAGATCAAAGTCAAACCATCTGCCGATCGTCCCGAAATACCCAAAACGCAAAACAGAAGTATCAGAGGCAACACTGGATTTCTGAATCATCCAATCCGCACTATAGCCGTTACGGAGCAGATGGATTTTCTCCGGTGGGAGCGAAAACCGTTCATTCAGCAAATCTACCAAATGCGTACTGGAGGCAAAAACTAATTTTGACATTGCTATCAATCTACGCTCCTGTTGCCAGGTTTGTTCGCGCATATTGCTTTGCATACTGATAGAAGCGTAATCGTCCATGCAGTCATAGACGATCTCACAGTTCAAATTTTTCGGTATCAAATCCACCTGCCAAGGCATTGTCAGCCACAGATAATTCGGCCTCTCTTTTGTTAGGAACTTCTCAATTTGTGCCCTGGATATAAATGGATTCCATTTTTTCAAAAGCGGAATCCGACCTCCGAATTCTGGAACCGTAAAATAGGGATGGATGTGTACTGGAGAGTAGGCCTTGGCCTGCAGACCTTTTCGCCTGTTACGCCAAGGATAAATAACGGATACTGTACAATAGGCACCTATTTCTTCTGCCAGAAACTGTGGGCGTTGTTTAATCCACCGCCAATCCACAGGAGAAAAAAAGACCATTTTTTTCATTTAAAATCACTTATCCGCTCCGCATAGGCTTCACAAACTTCCTGAGCCTTGCCAAACATTTGCAGGTGCCCTCCCTCCAACCACACCACCCGATTGCACATCTCCCGAATCTGCTGCAAGCTGTGGCTCACAAACAGCACCGTGGTGCCGCCGCTCATCAGCTCCATCATGCGATTGCGACTTTTCTCCTGGAAATCCGCGTCGCCGACGGATAGCACTTCGTCCACAATCAAAATCTCCGGCTCCACCACCGTAGCTATGGAAAAGGCCAGACGGGCCACCATGCCGCTGGAATAATTCCGCAGAGGCATGTCAATGAAGCGCTCAATTTCAGAAAACGCGATGATCTCGTCGCGTTTCTTTTTCAGGAACGCTTCCGAATAGCCCAGAATCGCTCCATTCAGAAAGATGTTCTCCCGCCCGGTCATGTCAAAATCAAACCCGCTGCCCAGCTCCAGCATGGGCGCAATGTTGCCCCGCACGGTCACACTGCCCTCCGTGGGCTTGAGAATACCGGAAATCACCTTCAGCAGCGTACTTTTCCCCGCGCCGTTGTGGCCAATAATGCCCATCACCTCGCCGGGCTTTACGTCAAAGGTCACATGGGACAGGGCCTCAAATTCGTTGTATTTCAGCCTGCCCTTCAGCCTTTGCACCGCGTATTCCTTGATGCTGTGGATGTTGTCGTTAGCCATGCGGAAGCGCATGGATACATCCCTGACCTCAATCATGCTGTCCATGTGGCTTCCTCCTTTACAGCTGCAAAACCAGCTCGTCCTGATGCTTGCGGAACACCCATACCCCGACGGCCAGCACCACTGCCGAACTGAGAATGCACCACAGATACGCCATGGGTTCGGGCGACACGCCGTCAATGATGCAGATGCGGGCAAAGGTGATGTACTGATACATGGGGTTCATGTGGTACAGCGTCAGCAGCTTTTGCGGGATGATGCTTTCCGGGTAGAAAATGGGGGTCAGATACATCCACATCATGCTGACCACGCCCCAGAGGAACTGGGTGTCCTGAAAAAAGGTCATGGCGGTGGAAAGCAAAAAGATCATCCCCAGCACAAAGCCCATCAGGCACAAAATGTCAAAGGTGAGCAAAAACAGCGACGGGCGGATGGCCGCGCCGGTGATCAGCATCACCAGCAGCAGGGGAATCAGCGCCAGCGCGAAATTGATAAGGGATGAAAACAGTTTGCTGATGGGATAAATGTATTTGGGCATGTACACTTTTTTAATCAGCGCCGCGTTGCCGGTGATGGAAGTCATGCCGGTGGAAACCGCCTCATTGAAAAAGCTAAAGAACACAATACCGCTCAGCAGGTAAACGGGATAATTGGGCGTGTCGGAACGGAACAGGGTGGAAAAAACCAGATACTGCACGCCCATGGTCAGCAGCGGGTTTAAAAAGCTCCAGGCCATGCCCAGTGCGCTGCGCTTGTACTTGGTTTTGAAGTCCCGGTTCACCAGCTGGCGCAGCAGAAAATTGTACCGGCAGTACAGCGTGCAAACCATGACGACCGCGTTATTGCGGCCCTTTTGGGCCTGCTTCAGGCCCCAGACGCAATAGCCTGTCAGCAGCAGGAAAGCCACCGCCGCAATGACCCAATAGGTCTTGTAAAAGGCCAGCTGACGAATGCCGTTCAGCTTCACGCACAGCATTCCCGCCCCGTTCACGCCGTCCACACGGTACAATTCCTCATCGGTAATGCTGACGGCCACGTCAAACCGCCCTGCGCTGATGGTGTTGCCATAGCACAGCGCCACAGAGCTTCCCGGCAGGCAGCCCTGGGGCGTAATGGTCAGCAGCAGCTTTTCCCCAGCGGCGACAGGCTGTGTCTGCGTCAGGGGAATGCTGACAGACTGCCAGTTGACCGCGCTGGCGGCGTCCATTGTGCCATAAGCGATCTGCTGTCCTTCCGGATTGGTCAATTCCAGCTGCAAAACGCCCGCGTTGGCCCGGCCAAAGGTGCTGAAGGTCAGGTCGATTCCCGTCAGTTGCGAGTCCGGGGCCTGTATTTGCTGGACAACCTGCATTCCATCCGTGATTTCCACGGTTTCCCCGACAGCCGGTAAGGTATCGCTGGCAACCGCCGTCCAGCGGAATTGTTCCCCCGCCGCCAGCCAAATCAGCAGCGCAAAAATCCAGTAGGCAATCGCCAGTGTCAAAAGCAGGCGTTTTGATTTCTGAAAGTCCATTCGTTTCATACTTCCTTTGGTATCATTCACTTAGCCCAGCAGGAGAAACCCGGCTTTCCGCCAAAAACCGTTGATGCTCTTTTTGTTTTGCAGAAAGAAGGACCATCCGCTGTGCGGTTTGGCAAACTGCCGTAAAAACGCAATCTCCTGCTGGCTCAGCTTTTCCTCATAGGTGGCCAGAAAAACGACTGCCTGCCGCTTTTTCTGTAAGAGGGTCTGGCGTAGCAGCTTCAAGTGCGTCAGCTTTTGCACGATGTGACCCAAGCTGCCCACCTGCTTCGCCCCCACGCTGTTGCCGCCATGCTGGCGGTACAGCATGGTGCTTTCATCCAGATAACCGATTTTGCCAAACCGGCTGACTACTAGCCCCAGCCACCAGTCGTGCATGATAACATCCTGCCAGTTTTGACATTTCAGGGCCAGCTGAATCGCCGCCCGGTTGGCCCCGGCTGCGCAGCCTGTGACAATGTTCTGAAACAGCAGCCGCCGGTAATCCGTCTGGCTAGCGTCCTGCTGCTGCATTCGCATCAAAGACGGAGCGATGGGTTGCAATTCCGCGTCCACTGGCGTTTGATCGGTGAAAAAGAGAACCGGCATCGCCGGATTTCCCTGCTCCAGCTGGCGTAACCCGGCCAGTGTTTTTTCCACCTTGTCCGGATTCCACACGTCGTCCTGATCGCAAAACAGCACATAATCCGCACGGCTTTGTTCCATCAGCCAAAAAAAGTTGTCCCGGGCGTTGCCAAAGGCGGGCGCATGCGCCGCAAAGGCAACCCGTCCCGGCCATTTAGCGGCAAGCTCCTGCAAAAGAGCAGGCGTTTCATCAGTAGAGCCATCGTCTGAAACCAGCAGGGTGAAGTCCTGATACGTCTGCCGTTGCAGCGAGGCCAGCTGTTCGGGCAAATAGCGGGCCCCGTTGTAGGTGGCCAGCATAATCTGAACGCTTTCCATCACAGGCTCCTCTCTTTGGCAGGCTGTGCTTCGTCCTCACGAAGCCAGTAGGCCCGCTGCCCGGTGCGGCGCAAAATCCACTCCCGGCTCATGCGCTCGTACCGACTACCTGCCCGGCTGCCCAAATACCGGGCGGCGCAGTGGAAAAAGAAGCGTACCAGGCTGCACAAGCGGGCCTTTTTCAGCAGCCGCACGCTTACCCAGCGCACATACCGCAGCCCTTCGTGATTGGCCGTCCTCCCAGGCAGATCGTCCTGATGCTGTTTGAGAAACACGCCGATGTCAAAGCTGCGGCGATAATCTTGAGCCAGACTGTAGCCATGGCTGTGCCAGACCTTCGCCTCTGCGCAGTAGGCAATTTTTTTGCCCCGTTTCAACTGGGCCGCGGCCATCAGCATATCCTCGTTGGTCAGCAAAGGACGGGCGAACCCATCGGCGGCCAGATAGTCCTGCCTGCGGTAAGCGCTGCACGCATCAGAGAAAAAATAGGCCTTAATGCCAAGGCGCGCTACATCCTCCCTGCTGCGCACGAAGCTCTCCGCCGGGTAATTGAACTGCCGGGTCAGCTTTTCTTCCGGCCGGGCGGCGGGATCCGCCACCTGTCTGCCGCAGACGCCGGCCACTTCCGGGTCGGCAAAGGCGGCGGTCAGCTGTTCCAGATAGCGTTCATCCGCCGGCAAGGCGTCCTGGGTCAGGAAGCACACCACATCGCCGTGGCTGGCCAAAAGCGCCTGATGCCGTGAGCCGCCGTGGTCAAAGGTTTTGCGGGGGATGGTCAGGAGCGTAACCAATGGATGAGTAGCGGCGATTTTCGCCGTTCCATCGTCCGATTCGCTGTCCGCCACAAGAATTTCACAGGGAGGAAGGGTTTGCTGTTCCAGACGGCACAGCAGCGCGTCCAGCGTTTTTTCCGCGTTCAGCGTCATCACGATTACGCTGACGGTCATGAGCCTTCCCCCCTTCGTATTAGGCCGCCGTATCGGATGGATCCGACGGCTTTGAAACTTCCAGCTTTTCCCCATTCACCATCCCGCCAAAAGCGGTCCTGAACAGAATCTTCAAATCCAGCCCCACGGACCAGTTCTCGATGTACCACAAATCATGCTCCACCCGGGCGGGAATGCTGGTGTCGCCCCGGTAGCCGTTCACCTGGGCCCAGCCTGTCATGCCGGGCCGCACCTGGTACTTGACCATGTACAGGGGCACCGTTTCCCGGAACTGCTCCACATAGTAGGGAATTTCCGGCCGGGGGCCTACCAGGCTCATGTCGCCCTTCAGCGTGTTGAAAAGCTGGGGCAGCTCGTCCAGGCTGGTTTTACGAAGCAGCGCGCCAATCTGCGTGCGCCGGTCGTCCATGCTGGTGGACCAGGCGGTGTCCTGCCGGTCGTTAACCTTCATGCTGCGGAACTTGTACATGACAAAGGGCGTCTTGTTCAGCCCGATGCGCTCCTGCCTGAAGAAAACCGGTCCCGGGCTGGACAGCTTAATGGCAATGGATAAGACCAGAAACAGCGGGCTTAGGAGGACGAGCAGCAGCAAACTGACTGCCGCGTCAAAGGCCCGCTTCACAAAGGCGTTCAGCGGATCGTCCAGAGGGGTGGTGCGCAGCTGAATCAGCTTGATTTCCCCCACCATATCGATGGTGGGCCGGGTGGGAATCACATCGTTGTAGAAGGGAATGACGCAGATTTTGGTGCCGCACTTTTCGCACACCTCGATCACATCCTGGGTCACGCCCACTTCCTCCGGTTCCAGCGCCAGAATCACCTCGTCGATGCCCACGCCGTGGAGCCGTTTTTCCAGCCTGCTCAACAGGGCTTCGTCCGGGGGAAAGCAGCCGGCTACATGAATACCAAGCCAGGGCCGGCTTTCCACATTGCGGATGTACCGCCGGGCCATCTCACCCCCGCCAATCACCAGCATGTGCTTCAGGTTGTACCCGCGGGAACGGGCATAGCGCAGCACTGCCTGCAAAACCGCCCGCTTGGCAATCAGCGCCCCGCTGCTGATGACGAAATACACCGCCAGCACGCCCCGGGAGAAGTCCTGCAGCCGGAACAGGTACAGCCCGGCCGCAGCCGTTAACAGGGCGATGGCGTTGCCCGCCAGAATACGCCCGGTTTGCAGCCGGGCCTGATGGGTACGGCTGGTGCGGTAAATGCGAAAGCTCCACAGCAGCAGCACCGTCCAGGCCGCGTAAATCAGCGCCGCCAGCAGCGCCCCGCTGCGAAGGCCTCGAATATGGGCCAGGTTCACCTGATCCCGGCTGATCACGTCCAGCCACAGCCAGGTGGCCAGCAGATAGCTGAGCAGCACCAGTCCCGCGTCCGAAAGGGCGTTCAGCCGGTTCAGCAGCCGTTGGTTCCTTTGAATCATGCTTTCCGTTCCCACCTGTCCGTATTTTCCAATGGCGCGGCAAAGCCAATGGCCTCCAGCGCCCGGCAGCGTTCGGCCTTAAGCGTTCCCGCCCGGTATCGCCGCTTTTGTTCATACAGCCAGCTGCCCAGGGGATAGCCCTGCTCGGTTACATAATTGGCCTTCACATCCAGCCTGCCGTGCTGCCGATAGTATTCCCGGGCAGCGGTATAGCCTGCCTGCCAGCGCTGTTCGCTGGGGGCCAGCCATTTCATGCCAATGGACTCCAACCGCTGAATCTGGTCGTTGGTCAATCCGGTGGGATAAGCCCTGCGCTGCTGTTGCAGCCACCGCCACAGTCCGCCAGGGGGCAAAGATAAATGGCCGTTGGCCTGATAATATGCCTTGGCTTTGGCAAAAGAGTGTTCCCAGTCATCCGATGCAGCAGCGGAGCTTCGTTTTTTCTCCCCGGCCGTCATGCCCAATGCCAGCAACCGATTTGCCCGGTCCGGGGGAAGCGTGCCATCCCGATATTGCTGCTGCTGGCGGCGAACCCAGCGGCCTAAACGAATCCCGCCTGCCTGATACGCCACCGGAATTTTCAGATTCCCGAAATGCCGCTGGTAGCGCTGGGCCTGCTGAAAAGCGGCTTCCCACTGTTCCGCCCGGTTTCCCGCCGGGCAAAAGCCAAGCCGCTCCAGCCGCTGTTGTTTCTCCGGGGAAAGCGCGTTCCACGCATCTCTCCGGCCATTGAGCCAGGCCCCCAGCTTGAAGCCTGCTTCGTCCACATACCCGGCGGGAACGCTCAGGTTGCCATGCAGTGTGGCATACCTGGCCGCGGCGGCGCAGCCCCGCTCGAAGCTGTAGTCCACCCGGCTCCAAATCATGCCCAGCTCGTTCAGCCTTTGGATTTGCGCCGGGGTCAGTCCCCGCCGCGCCATTGCTCCCGCATACAGGGCCCGCTGGTTTTGAATCCAGCTGCCCAGCCGAAAGCCGTCCGGGGCGGCGTATCGGGCGGGTACTTCCAAATCGCCGTAGGTTTCCCGGTAGGTCTTGGCGTGTGCATAGCCGTTTTGCCAGCCGCTTTCGGCGGCGCTCTGCCACACCATGCCGATGGCGTCCAGCCTGGCAATCTGCTCCTGGGTCAGTACCCCAAACCGGGTTCCCCGGCGCACGGCCCGTTGGGTTTGCAGCCAGTTGCCCAGGGCCAGATTGCCGTCCGTCCGATACCGCTTGGGCACGTCCAGATGACCGTGGGTCTGGAAATAGTCCCGAGCCTGGGCGTACATCATGTCCCAGGAAGCGTCCAGGCTGGCTTCCAGCTGCTCAAACAGCCTGCGGCAGTCCTGCATTTCGTCGATCAGTTCAAACCCGGAGGGATGGATCTCACCTTCCGGATGATGATTGGCGTAAAGGGCGGTCAGCTCGTCCATTTCCTGACGAACGGCGGAAATGGAGTACAGATTCTGCACATTGTTGACCAAATCCACAATCACGGGCGTGCCGCCCTTGAGGGCGCTGAGGGCCCGGCCAATCTGCTGCTTATACAGAATGGGCGACACGGTAGGGCGGCACAGAATCACCCCGGACAGGCCGTCCACATGGACGCCCTCGTTAAGCATGTCGATGCAGTACAGCAGCTTAAGATGCCGGCTTTCATCCTCCCGGAACGCCTGAAAGGCGGCCTTGGCCTCCGGGCTTTCCGCGAACACCGAATACAGATGGGGCGCCTTATCCACCCGGTCAAACCATTCCGGGGCCAGAGCCATCATTTTGTCCATATGCTCCCGATTGGCGCAGAACACGATGTATTTGCCCTGCCGGTTGGGCAGGTGTTTTTCCATCAGGCGGTCAACCCCGTCCGCCTGTTCCAGCCTGCGGCGCAGCTGGTCCAGATACCGCTCCGCCAGCAGCCGGGCGGCCCCGCCTGCCTTGCGGGCCCGGCGGGCATACATGCCGAGCGCCTCTGAGCAGGAATACATGGACAAAATGTATTTGGGAGCGGGCAGCACGCCCCGGGCAATGGCCTGGCTCAACGTCATCTGATGGGCGATGCAGCCGTCGAACAGCTCGTCCGCCATATTCCGTTGCTGATCCAGATAGCGGATATGGGTGGCGCTGAGCCCCAGCAGTTGCGCCTTTGGAAACTGATGCAGCAGCGCTTCCACGCCCCGGCCCCATTCCTGGGCTCCGCAGCGGTGGAATTCGTCCAGAATGATCAGGTCCGGGGAAAGGCGGGAGCGCTCTTCTTCCGTCAGAAGCATGAGCCTGGCGTAGGTCAGAAACTGCACATTGCCGGGGAGGGCTTCTCCTGCCTTGCGCAGGTTTTCCACCTGGGTCTGCCAGATATATTCGCTGGGGGACAGCCAGCAGACCCGGTCTTCGGGCCGGTCCTGACAAAGCTGGAAGCCAATAAAGGATTTGCCGGTGCCGGTGGGGTGAATCACCGCCGCCTTGCCAGTTTCAGCCAGCAGCCGACAGGCGGCGTCATAAGCCTGCCGGTTATGGGGGAATAAGTCCATCTATGCGCCGCCTCCCTTTTCGTTTTCTTTTTCCAGATATTGAAAACTCATCCACAGATGAAAAGGCATACCGGCCATTTCCAGAGAAAGGTATGCCATTCGTTTTTGCTGATTGACCTTTTCTACTCTGCCGTTATACTCTTTCAGCAGGCCGTCCGTGATTCGCACAAAGCTGCCCTCCCGGATCGCCTGTAAGGGGCCTGCAATCCCTTCATTTTGAAAAAGCCAGAGAGCAAACCGGCGGTCCGAGCCTGTCAGATACCCATCCGGCTGCTCCGGGCCATAGGTCAGGCAGCGAAGAACGCCCTGTATCTGCAATAGCCGTTGCACGGAATACGCCTTTTCACTATAGACGAACACATAGCCCGGCAGCAGCGGCTTGAGCACATCAAACCACTGTCCCCGGCGGCAAAAGGCTTCTTTTTTCTGCGGGAACAGCGCTATCCCCAGCTGCTGCTCCTGAATGGACCGTACAACGGCCTGCTCTTCCAAACGCCTGCAAAACATGCAGCGAACCTGGCTATTCTGCGCAATGAACGGCTGCATCTTTTTTTCTCCATTCAAGCAAAGCTTCGCCTATCGGATTTTGGCTTTTTAAAATCCGATAGTACTTCTTTCCTCATTGTGTGCGCTGTTTTTTCCTACAACACCACTTGTGTTAGCAGGCAAATGGCAGCGGTTGTATGGGCGCGTGTCGCAAAATTACGGATTTTGCGTATGGCAGAAAGCCCGGAGAAAATCGAAAGAGCGAGTACTCTTTACGGCTGATGACGGCTTATTTTCGGCAAATGCTTTAGGCAAGAGAAACCAGAGAATCGATGGCCCGGCACTGCTGGTCAAACAGGCTATGACCGTAAAAGTCTAAGGTGGTTTTGGCGGAGCCGTGCCCCAGTAAAGCGCTGACTGTCAGAATATCCACGCCCAATTCCATCAGGCGGGTGGCAAAGCTGTGCCGGAGCGTATGAAAATGCACACCGGTCAGTCCGGCTTTTTTCACCAGGCGGGAAAAGCGGCGTTGAATCGTGCGGGGCTCCATGGCCTGTTTTGAAGCGCCAAACAAGAACCCGGACGGACAGGTTGTTTGAGCAAAGGCGGCTTTCAGCTTTTCCAGCAGGAAACCAGCCAGCGGCAGACGGCGTTGCGATTGCTTTGATTTTGGAACGCCCAAAACCAGCTTTGTTTTTCTTTCCAAGCTTTGGTTCTCTGCTTTCATCCGCTGCACCGTTCTCAACACCGTTACGGTTTTCTTTTCCCAGTCAATATCCGTCCACTTAAGCGCACAAACCTCGCCCAGACGCATCCCTGTATACAAGCACAGCATAACGGGCAATTCTTCCATGCACAGGGCTTGCAGCTTTTCCTGTTCTCCTCGCGTCAGCACCCGTTGTTCCCGGCGCTGCTGCGAACGCAGCTTGATTTTTTGACAGGGGCTTTTCGCGATTTGGCCTTCTTCGACTGCAAAACGCAGAGCAGCGGACAGCAAACGAAAAATGCTTTTGACCGTGGTTTGAGACAAACCATCCGCTTCCAGCTTTTTCAAGAATTCATATATCATTGGCGGTGTAAGCTGCGGCAGGGTGAGATTTTGAAAATACGGCAGAATATGCTTTTCCATTTGATTTCGGTAAACTTGAAAGGTGGAGGGTTTTACGCTGCCCAAAACCTCGTTTTCAAGCCAAAAGAAAGCCCAGTCTTGCAAGCGAACGCTAGGCTGCAGGCCGGAAGAAGGGATATGCTCGGCTTTCTTTTGCAGCAGTAGCCTTTGTACCTCCACATATTTGCGACCATACACATATCCAAACCGGGTTTGCCCGTTAGGTTTTTTCCCCAGAACATACCGGCCCTCGTAGCGTCCATCCTTACGTTGATAAATATTCTCGCCGTGCCTTGCCATTTTTCAAAACCTCCTACTGTTGTTTTTTCTTTCATTTTGACATGACGGCGCTTTGACGGCTTAAAAAATTGGCTTTTGAAAGGACAGCTTTCATTAGAAAAGCAAGAAGGTTTTGCTTGTTTTTTCTATGAACACTTTTCTCATTGCGTTGACAGAAACAGCCAAGCTGCTTATAATAAAGTTGTGGAAACAGGAAATATGAATTTCCAAGGCTTTCCATGACGTGTACCGCAAAATCCGTAATTTTGCGACGATGTCCGTCAGGGAGAATCCAATGATGTTTTCCATATCTGAAAAGTGCGCTCCTTGTAGTAGCGAAAAAAGGCAAGCCCTCTTTGGGGGTTGTGAAAAAAGCTATGCCGGGAAACAGGCACCCTTCCTTGAGAAAATGGCAAGCAATGCCTCGTGGTACCCTTTCGGCAAACCGGGCGATTTTCTCCGGAGAGAAAACCGCCCGTTTTCTGCTTGTTGGGGAGAACCCCAAATCCCCCGTAACGCACCGTTGGTGCGGCTGCGCATCCTGCGGACGCTTTCATTTTGTGATTATCGTCCCTGCGATTTTTCCCTTTCGATTTCTTCCGATCCAACTCCAAGAATCAGATCGACATTGGCCTTGGCTGTCAAAAGTTCTTTGATTTCAGTTCGTGCTCTATTTAGCGCATTCGATACGCTGTGCCCGTTCGCAATTCATATTGTTTCGTTTTGTAAAAGGAACATTTGGATTTATTGACAACTCTGTCTGTCGATTAGACCTCGATCACCATAAATGCTGGTCGAGGTAACAGATTTTGAATCTGCAACCTTTTGGCCACCGAGCCTTTCATTGATGCTCATCGTTCCTGCAATTTTTCCCTTTTGGTTTCTTCCGGCTCAACGCCCAGAATCAGATCGACATTAGCCTTGACTGTCAAAAGTTCTTTCATTTCGTTTCGTACCCTATGATACTCCGCATATGCCGCTTTCTTTTCCGAAATCAGTTTTGCATAGTGCAATACGGGATACACAGGGTCAGGCATTGGAGTGAGTTATCTATTCATGTGACTAAGCAAGCTGAATCGCTAATGAGGTTGAGCGGCCACCGATTAAATCACTTTTTCTTTGGAGGGTGGGTTATGAGCAATACCGAAATAACTGCCGTCAGAATCGACATTTACAAGGACGAAAGTACCGTAGCCGTCTGCCGACCAGACGGCCAAATCATGTTGAAACTATTCACCGCTCTACATATGGTAGGGGCTACGACGTCTGGGGAAAATACGCATCGTAATGGAACATACAGGGATGCGCTGGCAGCCTGCTGTGTCGGATGCTCTTCTTTTCATTATATCCGATTTTTTGAAATGGGTTTCGTGTTAAGACGACGCGATAGAGGACTTTTTTGTTTGATGGTTTTCAATTTGTTGTCTTAATCCCATTTTTGACATTTCGTTTTTTGTGAATTACTTTCAAAAATTTTTTTATTTTTTGTTGACAACGCTGCTTGCTGATGATAAAATGGGGTTATAGAAAAGTGTTACCTTTGAAGATGCCTGTTGGCGATGGAACTGGTTCCCTTGGTCAATATTCTACAGGTAGACGTTTTTTCTTAAAGCAAGATTGAAACCGATTTCACGCAATTTTAATTATCCAAATTTGCTGTAAGACTATGTCTCCAGAATCGGTCGTTCTTAAAGCTGCGAGGATCAGTGGCGGTTGTTTCCATTTCGTTGTTCGAAACCGGTATCACACCATTTGAAGCCAAGTTAAGGGAGGGGTTCTATTATGACCAATCAGGTAGCCGCTGCTGCGCGTCATCCGTCAAGAGCGCAGATTGGCAGAGTGCTCTGGCAGAATAAGACACTGATCCTCATGTGTCTGCCCGCCATAGCTTTCTTCTTCGTCTTCTGCTATATGCCTATGCCAGGCATGTATATCGCCTTCGTCAAGTACAATTATAGACAGGGGATCTTTGGCAGTCCCTTCGTCGGACTGAAAAACTTCACCTTTCTCTTTACTTCCGGTCAGTTGTCGCTGTTGCTGCGAAACACGGTTCTGTACAATCTGGCTTTCATCATTATTGGCAACGTGCTGCAGGTATTCTTTGCAATTCTGCTGAACGAAGTGCGATGCAGGGTGTTCAAGAAGACCACTCAATCCCTGATGTTTCTTCCCTACTTTATCTCAGATGTACTCGTTTCTCTGCTAGTATACAACCTGCTGAACTATGACTTCGGCTTCATCTCCAATCTGGTTCGCTCTATGGGAGGCGAAATGCCGAAAATTTACCAGAACGCCAGCGCGTGGCCCCTGGTCATCATCCTGGTGAACATCTGGAAGGGAACCGGCTATGGTACGGTGGTATACTTTGCCGCCATTACCAGCATGGATACCTCCATGCTGGAGGCCGCGCAGATCGATGGGGCCAACGGCTTTCAGAAGATTCGCTACATCATTCTTCCCACCCTGAAGCCCACTGTGATCGTGCTGTTCTTGTTCGCCATTGGCGGTATTTTGAAGGGGAACTTCGGCCTGTTCTATAATCTGGTCGGTAATAATTCGGTGCTGTTCTCCACCACGGACATTATCGAAACCTACGTATACCGTTCTATGATGAACAGCTTCAACTTCGCCCAGTCCAGTGCTGTTGGTCTGTTCCAGAGCGTTGTCGGCTTCTTTATTGTGCTGGGTGCCAACGCCTTTGTAAAGCATTTAGATCCGGACTACGCCCTGTTCTGACAGAGTGTGCCTCTCTGACCATTAAGAGAAAGAAGGATGGAATATGCAGGAAAAGTCCACCGCTGCGATACCTTATAACGGGCTTCATAAAAAGATCAAGCTGGATCCCTCGGACAAATTCATCCGTGGTTTCACCTATATTCTGGTTTCATTATTTTCCCTATGCTGTGTGCTGCCTTTCTGGCTGATCATTGCCTCGTCGTTCGCCTCAGAGACCTCCATTCGCCGCTCGGGATTTACGCTCTGGCCTTCGGACTTCTCTACCTACGCTTATGGTCTTCTGTTTCGGAATCCCGATCAGATGATCGGGGCATACTTCGTTACCATAGGACTGACCGTGGTAGGTACGCTTATTGGTCTGTTTATTATTTCCATGACAGGATATGCCCTCCAACGCCGTGACTTTTCCATGCGCAATGGCATCATGTTCTACATTTACTTTACCTCCCTGTTCTCCGCAGGTCTGGTTCCCTTCTATCTGCTAATCAAACAGACGCTGAACCTTGCCAACACCTACTGGGCCATTCTGCTGCCGCTGCTCATGAATCCATGGCTAATCGTGCTGATGAAGAACTTCGTGAAGGCAATCCCACATGAGATCACCGAGTCTGGCAAGATCGACGGAGCAGGCGATTTCCGTATCTTTTGGGAATTGATCCTGCCGTCCATGAAGCCCGCCCTCGCCACAATCGGTCTGTTTATCGCCCTTGGCTATTGGAACGAATGGTACTATTCCTCGCTGTTTCTGGATGCCTCAATGGAATACCGCCCTCTGCAGTTCCATCTGTATAATGTCATCAACAAAATCGCCAGTCTGAAGAACTCCGTGGCAGGCTCCAACGTTGTCATAGAAGAATTGCCCAGTGAAACGCTGAAAATGGCCACCGCCGTTGTTGCCACGGGTCCCATCATTCTTCTATACCCCTTCGTGCAGAAATACTTTGTCGCCGGTCTGACGGTTGGTTCCGTTAAAGGCTGAACCTTTTCGTTCTTAAAGCGGCTCGCCCGCTTGAGATAACGCCCTGGATATCAAAAAAAGGAGGAAACCCAAATGAAAAAACTGATCGCCCTGTTGCTCACTCTGGCGCTGGCGGCCATGATGCTGCCCTGCATCGCTGTGGCCGACGAAGCTGTCGACACCTCCGAGCACGTTGTCATCACCTACATGGTCACCGGCGACAAGCCCACCAACAAGACCGATGAAGTGCTGGCAAAGATCAACGCTATCCTGACCGAAAAGGTGAACGCTGAATTGCAGGTCAAGTGGATCGAATGGACCAACTGGACCACCAACTACAACCTTGCGCTGGCCACCCAGAGCGGCGATATCGACCTGGTCGGCACTGCCACCGACTGGCTGGACGCCTGGCCCAACACCCAGAAGGGCGCTTTCCTTGAGCTGAGCGAGGATATGCTGAAAACCTATGCCCCGCAGACTTGGGCCGCCGTTCCTCAGGAGCACTGGGAGCTGTGCAAGTATGACGGCAGCATCTACCTGATTCCCGAGGATCAGTATGCGCAGTGGACCAATCACGGCTTCATGTATCGTGGTGACTGGGCCACGGAGGCTGGTCTGGAAAACGGTGTGCATTCCTGGGAGGATCTGGGCAAGTACATGCAGTATGTGAAGGACAACAAGGAAGGTGTCATTCCGTGGGATGCCGACGGTTCCGGTTCCTCCTACAGCCAGCAGATGGCCGGCGGCTGGCAGACCAGCCACACCACCAATATTTATATCGAGGGCCTTGGCGTGGACTTGTTCTACGGTGAATCCGCCGAGAATCCCTATCAGCTGAGCAACTACTATCTGGAGGGCGACGAGCTGGTGAACTTCGCCAAGACCATGAAGACTTGGGCAGACGCTGGCTACTGGCGCTCCGACGTGCTGAACTACTCCGGCGATCAGGTGCAGGAAATGAAGGAATGTCTGTCTGGTTCTCGTCAGCATCATACTGAAACGTGGACCGGCTACCGCACTGAAATGGATAAGGCCCAGCCCGGCTCCGATCTTCGCTTCTTCTGGTTTGGTGAAGAAATGGGCAATCTGGTTTCGCTGAACATCACCCACGGTGCCATGGCTGTGGCCGCCACCTCCAAGAATCCTGAGCGCGCGCTGATGGTCTATGACCTGCTGCGTAATGACAAGGAGCTTTACCGTTTGATGATGTACGGCATCGAAGGCGAGCAGTACACACTGGATGAGAATGGCTATCTGGTTCGTCCGGAAGGCTTCGAGGATTCCATCCACGGTGTGTCGCTGAACTGGTGGTGGGGTCGCAACGACGATCTGGGTCTCCGCGCCTCTGACCGCGACTGGGACGTGATCGATGCGCTGTATGCCACTTATGCAGAGAAGGCTATCACTTATCCCTATGGCCAGGTAGTGTTCGACCTGTCCGACGTGCAGCCCTACATCGACAATCTGAGCAACGTTTATAACACTTACATGCCTCAGATTGTATTCGGTATGGAACAGAGCGAACCTGAAGCTTTCGTTGAAGAGTTCCGCAATGCGCTGAAAGCTGCTGGCTATGAAACCGTTATGGCTGAGATCCAGCGCCAGCTGGACGCCGTGTACGGCAAATAAGCCAGTTTGTCCCAAGCGGTAGGGAAGGTGTTTTTGACGCCTTCCCTACACCTCAACTTCCATGCAGATCCCAGCCCGCAGGAACTTCCCCCTGCGGGCCAATTTTTCACCGGGAGGAATAGCACCATGAGCAAGACGATGCTTCTGAACGCCAATTGGCGCTTTCATCTGGGCGACGATTCTACTGCTGACTTTATGGGCTATGATGACAGTGCCTGGCGTTTAGTGACGCTGCCCCATGACTGGTCAGTGGAGCATCCCTTTGATCTCTGCAACGCTAGCGGCACAGGCTATTTGCCGGGCGGCACCGCCTGGTATCGCAAGCACTTCACCATGCCAGAAAGTGTGACGGGTCAGCGGGTACGTATCACCTTCAACGGCGTGTATAAACATGCCCGCATATGGATCAACAGTAACTACCTTGGCGAACGTCCATACGGCTATGCTACCTTTACTCATGATATCACCTCTTTTGTCCGTCCCGGCGAGAATGTGCTTTGCGTCCGCGTGGAGCACAATGAAGTGGCGGATTCCCGTTGGTTCACCGGCAGCGGCATCTATCGTGACGTGCTGTTGGAGATCAGCGACCCCATATGTTTTGCCGTAGACGGTATCTTTGCCTACGCTTTGTCTGCCGACGAGGAAAAAGCCAAGGTCTCTATTCGGTACGAAACTTTGGGCGGCGACGGTGCAGCCTTTTCCCTGACAGATTCCTCTGGCCGGGAGGTGGCTACGGGTCAAACTCTGGGGGAAACCGGTGAACTCCAATTGACCGTTTGTCGGCCTCAACTCTGGTCGCCGGATACGCCCGTGCTGTACAAACTGACTGGTTCCGTTCTGAAGAGCGGCCGAGCAACCGACGTGAGGGATGTGCGTATCGGACTGCGAACTATCCGTTTTGACGGCAACACAGGTTTCTACCTGAACGGACAGTCTATGAAATTGAAGGGGGTCTGCGTTCATCATGACGCAGGTGCGCTGGGGGCGGCCGTGCCCAAAGCGGTTTGGGCGCGACGTCTTCTTCTCTTCAAGGCGGCAGGCGTCAATGCGTTGCGAACGGCTCACAATCCCCCCGATCCACATCTACTGGATTTGTGCGACGAGATGGGGCTGCTGGTCATGGATGAGGCCTTCGACGAATGGGAGGGCTCCAAAAACAAATGGTGGCACGGTCACAATGTCTATCCGCCGAAGCACTTCGGCTATGCAGAGGATTTTCCTCAATGGCACAAGGCTGATCTGGAAGGCATGGTCAAAAGAGATCGCAACCATCCCTGCATAATCCTCTGGTCCATCGGCAATGAGATCGATTATCCCAATGATCCCTATGTCACGCCACTTTTTCAGGAAGTGCTTGGCAATAACGATGCCAATAAACCTGCCGCCGAGCGTATGTACGATGTGCGCAAACCAGATGCGGGCCGTCTGGCGGTGCTGGCGCGGGAGCTGACGGAGATCGTTCACAATGTGGATCGCACCCGTCCTGTTACTAGCGCCATGTCTTTTCCTGAGTTGTCTACCCGCACCGGCTTTGCCGACGCATTGGACGTTTCTGGTTACAACTATCGCGAAAAGTTCTATGCGGAGGATCACCAGCGTTTTCCAGGCCGCGTGATCTACGGCAGCGAGAATAGCCATGACGTGCAGGCTTGGAAGGCCGTTCGAGACAACGACTACATCTGCGGTCAATTTTTGTGGACGGGCATCGATTTTCTGGGGGAATGTCCCGGCTGGCCCATTCGTATTTCCCGAGCCGGCATGATGGATCTGGCCGGTTATCCCAAGCCCCTGTACTACATGCGCAAGGCCATGTGGACGCAGGCACCATTTGTGAAGCTGGCGACGGGAGATGAGCAGACCTGGCTGCAGCGCTTTGCCTGGCAGGGCATTCCCGGCCAAATGCAGACCGTCTTCGCCTACACCAATCAGCCTGATGCGGAACTCTTCCTCAACGGCAAAAGTCTGGGCCGCAGGGCCGTCGTGGACTACCGCGCCAGTTGGGAGGTTCCCTATGCGGACGGCGAGCTGCGTGTTGTGGCGGCCAGCGAGGAGGATGTACTCCACACCGCCGGAAAGGCGGTCCGGCTGACGCTTACCCCGGACAAAACGGAGTTGACTGCGGATCAGCAGGACGTGGCCCAGATCGAGGTTACCCTGCTGGACAAAAATGGCCGTCCCGCCGCAACCGACGAAATCGTGACGTATCAGGTGCTGGGCGACGCTCGACTGCTGGGAATCGAAAACGGCCGTCCGGACGATCTGACCTGCTATGCGGAACCGTACCGTGCAACGTGGCATGGCAGAACTCTGGTGTATCTGCGAGCCGGAAAACAGGCAGGCTTCATCACTTTACATGCGTTTACGGAAAGCGGATTGGTGGAGGAGCTTGTTCTACAAAGTCGTTGACTCGGGAAGGAGTTTCCGACAGCGCGACGAATTTTTATCGGCGCTCTTGCAATGTCTCTATAACTAAAACTAATGAAGAAACCGGGAGGAAATGATGGACACGAAAAAAACTGTGACGATTTATGACATAGCCCGTGAGGCAAGGGTCTCTCCTGCGACCGTGTCCCGTATTCTTACCGGAAGTGCCAAGGTCAATCTGGAAAAGCGCAAGCGGGTTTTGGAATTGATACAGCGCTATGACTTTCATCCAAACAATGCTGCCCGTTCTCTGACGGAAAAACGCAGTCATACGCTGGGCATCATCTGTCCGGATGTTCGCAATCCATACTATGCCAGTCTGTTTGCAGAATGTGAGCGTCTGGCTTATGCCCATGGATATATGCTCATGCTGAACAATTCCTTTGGCGACCCGAATTTGGAGACTACCTTCGTCAGCCGAATGTTGGAGCAACGGTGTGAAAGCATTATTATGGCAGGTGGGGTAACCGACTGGGTGAAGCTGCCTGAGGATTACCGGTCAACGCTGCAGCGCGTTGCCGCGCAGGTGCCGTTGATCTGCACCGCACCTGTGGAACTGGATCACTGCTATCAGATCACCATCAATCAGGCAGGGGCCGTCTATCAGTCGCTTGCCCATTTGGTGGCATTGGGTCATCGCCGCATCGCTTTTCTGTACGGGCCGATCAACTGCTTTCAAAGCGTAGAACGCCGGGAAGCCTTTTGTACGCTTATGCAGGAAATGGGGCTAGAACTTCGCCGCGAATATCTAATCGAGGCCTCTGACTTCAGCGACGCGGCAGGCTATGACGCTATGCTTCGTGCGCTGAGTCTGGCTGAGCCCCCCAGTGCGGTCATTACCAGCAATGACATGATCGCCGTGGGTGGGTTGCGCGCCGCCCGGCATTTGGGCATGAAGCTGCCCCAAGATATGTCCATCATCGGGTTCGACGACTCTCTCTTGGCGGACTTGGCCGTACCGCAGTTGACAAGCGTACACGTGGATTACGCCGCCTATGCCAAACTGATCCTAGACACTGTCTGCGCCGTAATCAATGGCAAGGACATGCCGAAACTTCAGACCTTTGATACCACTCTTTCCGTCAAGGATTCCTGCTATCGAATCTAAGACCCCCATTTTTCGCTCCGTGTGTCCGCTTATCTATTTTATCCGGTATTTGGGTCTGGGTGCTCTAGATGCACGGAAAGCGTGATCTATTTTCCTTTGGGTTACTTTTGTAAATATTTGATAATTAAGTTTCTCTATTAGGAAATAAAGGGCGTTTTGATAAGGAGGATTACATGAACTACCTGTTTGGTGTGGACTACTATCCCGAACACTGGCCCCGGGAACGTTGGGCGATTGATGCACACATGATGCGCGAGATGGGCATTCAGATCGTACGCATGGGAGAATTTTCCTGGGCAAAATGGGAACCGCGCGAAGGTGAATTTCATTTTGAAATGCTGGATGAGGTTATTGAAATTCTTGCGCAGGAAGGGATCGACTGCATTTTAGGCACGCCGTCTGCCGCGCCGCCCGCATGGATCATCGAGCAGGACCCTGACATTCAGCCGATAGACGCGCAGGGGCTTGTACGTCATTTTGGCGGGCGGCATCATGATTGTCAGTCCAATCCTGCGTATCGCGCGCATATCCTCCGCTTTGTTGCTGCCTATGCTGAGCATTTTGCCGCCAATCCCCACGTTGTTGGCTGGCAGGTGGATAATGAACTGGGCAACAGTCATGGGGATCTGTGCTTTTGTGAAAACTGTGGAAAAGCATTTCGGGTATGGCTGGAAGCAAAGTATAAAAATATCGACGAACTCAATCGCTGCTGGGGCACGGCGTTCTGGAGCCAACAGTACGACTCGTTTTCACAGATCCATGCGCCCAAACAGACGGCTTCGGGACAAAATCCATCGCAGTTGTTGGACTGGAAGCGCTTTTGCTCCGATTTGGTGTGCGATTTTCATCAGATGCAGGCAGAGATACTGCGAAAAGCCTCGCCTGATAAATTTATCACCCATAACATGATGGGCTTTTCGGAAAAAGTAAACTATTATGACCTCGGAAAACAGCTGGACTTCGCCGCGCACGATCAATACCCCGGCGGGCATTTCCGTGAGCGCCTTGATTTGCCCATTGCGGCCGACATGGCGGCAGAGCTCGATATGATCCGTTCGGTGAAGCAAAGACCCTTTTGGATTATGGAGCAGCAGTCGGGAATCACCGGTTGGGAGACGATGGGCCGCGCACCGCGCCCAGGACAGCTGGCCCTTTGGGCAACGCAATCGATTGCTCACGGCGCAGATACCATTCTCTTTTTCCGCTGGCGCTCCTGCCTGATGGGTACGGAACAGTATTGGCACGGAATCTTGCCGCATAACGGGATCCCGGGACGCTGTTATCACGAGTTACGCGCCTTCATTCAAAATACCGCACCGGTACTCGAACAGATCCAAGGCACCATGCCGCAAAATGAGGTGGGCATACTGTTCTCTTATGATCAGGAATATGCGATCGACATTCAGCCTCATCATCCGAAGATGCGCTATCTTTCACAGGTAATGAGCTATTACCGCGCACTTTATTCCTGCAACATCGGCGTCGACTTTTTGTCGGCAGAAGCAGAGTTTTCAAAGTACCGTGTAATCATTGCCCCGCTGCAATATCTGATGACGGAAGCATTAGCGGATAAGCTGAAGCATTATGTAAAGCATGGCGGCACATTGGTGCTGACGATGCGGGCAGGGATCAAGGACGAAAATAATTTGTGTTTCGATCACGGGGCGTTGCCTCATATGCTTTCGGAACTCTGCGGCATCGAAGTGGAAGAATATGATTGTCTGCGTGAGATGGATGGGCTTGTTTGCTGGGATGAGAAAGAGTACGGCTGCGAATACTGGTGCGATATTCTCAGCCTGACGACGGCCGAACCTCTGGCGGTATACGCCAGGGAGTTTTATGCCGGTGCGCCTGCCATTACCCGGAATTCATATGGAAGCGGCAAGGTGTACTATGTCGGTACGCAGATGCAGGACGCATTGGCGCAGCGTTTTATAAAAGAGCTGATATCGCATGACAAAGTGACCAAAACGATAACTGCCCCCGAGGGAGTTGAGATCGTATCCCGGGAAGGGAAAGAAAAACGCTGGTTTTTTGTCCTCAACCATACGGATCGCGTTCAACCCTTCAGCGCTCCGGACGAATGGAAGCTGTGCCTCGGAGAAAGCGGGCAGGAACTTGCTCCCTTTGCAGCACGATGCTATATGGCAGAAAATACAGAAACGCCGACTCTGAAAATTTGACACTAAGCCATAAGAGCGGATTGAAATTAGGAGAAAAAAATGAATAATCAGAAATTGCGTTTTCAGGTTCCCGTGAAAAAGCAGTTCCGTATGATCGTGGATACCGATGCTAAAAATGAAGCGGATGATCAGTTTGCCATTGCGCATCATCTGATGACGCCTATGTTTGAGGTCAAAGGGATTATTGCCACCCATTTTGAAAACAAGTATGGGGAAAACAAAAGTGGCAAGACCATGATGAAAAGCTATGATGAAATTAATTTAGTTCTGGATTTGATGGGGCTTCAGGGAAAATATCCGGTTTTCAAAGGCTGCGCTGTGCCGTTGCCGGATGAAATGCATTTTGTAGAATCCGATGGGGCTCGTTTTATTGTGGAAGAAGCTATGCGTGACGACCCAAAGCCGTTAGTTGTAGCGTTGCAGGGAGCTATCACCAATCTGGCTTCCGCGCTGCTTATGGAGCCTAAGATTGCCGAACGTATCCTTGCGGTCTGGATCGGCGGTGCGGATTATCCGCAGGGAGGATGGGAATTTAATTTATCTCAGGATGTAGCAGGAGCAAATGTAGTTTTTGCCTCCCAATGTCAGTTGTGGCAGGTTCCAAAAAGCGTTTATAAACAGGTGAATGTTTCACTTGCGGAGCTGCAAAGCCGGGTCGCTCCTTGCGGTAAAATTGGCGAATACCTCTTCCGGCAGATGGTAGAATTCAACGATGCTTATGCAGACAGCGAATGGCCGCACGGCGAGACCTGGTGTATCGGAGATCAGCCGACGATCGGCGTGTTTCTGGAGGATAAAGAACGTGTAAATTATACGATGAGACATGCACCTTATGTCCGTCCAGACTATACCTATGAAGAACGAGAAGATAGCAAATGGATCCGAGTATACCATACCATAGATGCTCGGTTGCTTTTGGAGGACTTCTATGCAAAACTTCAACTTAATTATGGCTCCTGAAGCATAAAAGGACTTAAACAAACAGTGCGAAAAGATGCGCTCAAAAGAGAAAGTATCTATCAAATTAGGATTTATCCAGACACGCCGCGCCATTTTCAGCGCTCCTGCGACCGTGGAACATCGCAGGTTGACTGCAGAACGCATGCGCGAATTAAAGTCGAACGCATATTAATGACGAAGGATTGCTTTATAATGTTGATATGCGCACTATAGTGCAATGCGGAACAGTAATGTTAAAAAAGGTAAAAATTTAGCCAAACAAAGTAAACAAATTTCAATGGAGAGGTCTAAAAGCACTTCCAGAAAGCGATAATTTAACGAATACCCATAAAATCAACGAATCCCCACAAGTTTAACGACTGCCATAGCTCCCGCGGCGCAAAAAAGCCAATAAAGCAGAAAAAACGCTGCAGAATATCTCCGCAGTGGGATCAATTTATATGTTGAAATAGCTGAAAAGCCTTATTTCAAGCGGCTTCTGAGCATAGAAAAATGCCGCCGTAATTCTATCAAAATTACGGTGGCATTATGGTCGAGTTGATACGCTTTGAAACTGTGTCCTTTTGATCCCGAATCAGTTGTTGATACTCATCGTTCCTGCGACGTTTCCCGTTTGACTTCGTCCGATCCAACTCCCAGAATCAGATCGACATTGGCCTTGACTGTCAAAAGTTCTTTCATTTCGTTTCGCACCCTATGATACTCCGCATATGCCGCTTTCTTTTCCGAAAAGAGCTTTGCATATTCGCCGTCCAGCTCTGTTTTGGCCGGCAGTTTCTTTACCCCCAGCTCATCAAATGCTTTTTTCGCCGCCTTGTGAAGCAGGATTTCGGCTTCATGCGCCGCGTAGTATTTTGCGGAATAGCCAGCCTGCCGGTAGCCCACATATATGTCTCTGGTCTTTCGGTAATTAAGAATGTGAGTGCGCAGCACGGCAATTTCCGCCATCCGTTTTTCCGCAGCCTTGATCTGACTGGAAAGCGCCCGGTAACGTCTGGAAGCGGACGCAGCCCTTTGGGCAAGTTTCTCATAATCCTTTAAGCCGTGTTCCATCAGATAGTTCATCGTCTGCGCCATCTGTTTCAAGTTGAATTTTTTGGCCCAATAAGCATAACCAGCGCCTTTCCCCGCCTGCAATTTGGCCTGAATATCCACCAGCAGGCTGATTTTCTTTTCGTCCGAAACGGAAATCGTTTTGCCTTTGGCACGGGGCTGGTGTGTGCTTCTTCCTTCCAGCACCGCGCACAGTTTTTCATAAGAGTAACCGTCGCCCAGCGTATCCAAACGGATAAAACGCTTCT
>ERZ809296.1716-NODE-1716-length-24096-cov-32.863525_pt1 | contig 24096 bp, 24 predicted proteins | sample MGYA00520511_ERZ809296 | MGnify/ENA primary metagenome ERZ809296 (study PRJEB31576, sample SAMEA3212662) | Homo sapiens | biome: human-gut; feature: human gut; material: fecal | place: Sweden | collected 2012 ... | reverse complement strand
AGCACCTGACTCTTAATCAGGGTGTCCAGGGTTCGAGTCCCTGATGGTGTACCACTCCGTTGGATGTGTGGTACACATCCAACGGGGAATTTCCTCTTGACACGAGGTCAATTTTATAGTAGTATTTGGCGTGAGCCATTTACCATAGTTGGTGTTTTTAACGGTGAGGGTCCACCCGTTCCCATTCCGAACACGGAAGTTAAGCTCACCAGTGCCGACAATACTTGTCTGGAGACGGACCGGGAAGATAGGTCAATGCCAACACAAGGGATTCGCTCAGGCGAATCCCTTGCTTATGCCTCCTTAGCTCAACGGTAGAGCATCCGGCTGTTAACCGGAGGGTTGTAGGTTCGAATCCTACAGGAGGCGCCAGAGATATTGCCGTCACCTGTGTGGCGGCATTCTTTGAATATGGGCCTTTAGCTCAGTTGGTTAGAGCAACCGGCTCATAACCGGTCGGTTCGGGGTTCAAGTCCCTGAAGGCCCACCAAATAATGACATATAGGGGAATAGCTCAGTTGGTAGAGCGACGGTCTCCAAAACCGTAGGCCGAGGGTTCGAAGCCTTCTTCCCCTGCCAAATCGCCGCAGACATATTTGTCTGCGGCGATTTTTCTTGCTTCGCCGCGGCTCGCGGCGCATCTTTTATCTTGATAACTCGTGGGTGCGCACTGCTTTGCCATTGCGTGCTGCGTAAGAGATAACTGAATAGTGATACATAAGGATCAGGTGCACTGAATATTCAGCACACCTGATGAAGGCTAACATGCATTATGCATGTTGATTATGGAAAGGTTTTATCCCATGCCATATCCATTTCGACAAAGCCGCCACCGTTTCTCTTATAGCTGCACTTAGCTGTATCATTTAAATACGGTACGGTCCAGAAAATTGCGATTTCATTGACGTACTGTTCTGCTTGGCTAGTGTTGCTGCAAGATCGGATGAATGCATCTCGAGCATTTTCTTGGATGTTGTTCCCGTGTTTGTTTGGTCCCAAGTCAGATAGACGAGTGCAATGTAATCGCCATCTGCTTCTGTTCCCAAATCATCGTTAATTGTGATTCTATCTATCTGTGTCATGGTATATTGCTCTGTGATTCGGTCAGTCAGAATTTTTTCAATTTTCTGTGTCTCAGTTAGTACAACCGGCGTCTCCGCTGCTGACGCGGCTCTCGTGGTCGTTGCCTCTGTGTCTGGTGCCGATTCGTTGGCGGTGTCTGATGGCCCCTGGTTGCCGCAGCCGCCGATAAGCGTAAGTGTCGCTAGCAATGCTGCTACGAATGCTATTTGCTTTGTGTGGTGCTTTTTCGTGCTTCCATCTCCTTGTGCAATTGTTTGTTTTATCTATTATGAAGCGCGCGAAAGCAATTATAAAGGGCAAAGTGCTTCTATCTTGCACCCTTGGTATTGAAATACCGTTTGTTGAAGCTCCGCCGCTTGACAAAAGGCTCTGCCATTGGTATCCTGTCCGTGTTCCTGCCGCCGGGTGGGGACGGGAGCGTTTGCTCCGCGTCGTAGGCCTTAGAAGACGCGGGCAGGCGCATTTTTTATTTGGAGGGAAACACTATGGCATGGGTCATGCTTGGCATTGCCGGAATTTTTGAGGTCGTTTGGGCGACCTGCATGAAGTATTCGGAGGGATTTACAAAGCTCAGCTGGTCGCTGCTCACGTTCGCCGGCATGGCGGTGAGCTTTTTCCTGCTGGCACGCGCGACCAAAACACTGCCGCTTGGTACGGCGTATGCGGTCTGGACTGGTATCGGCGCGCTGGGTTCTGTGATCGTTGGCATCATCTTGTTCAAGGAGCCGGTGACAGCCGGGCGGCTCATTTTTGCTGCACTGCTGCTTATTGGCATCATCGGTCTGAAGATCACATCAGCTTGATACATACCGTTATTCCGTCTCGGCCAGCGCGTCGATGCGCTGCTGCAGATCTTGAACGAACCGTCCGATGTGCAGCCCGTCGATGAGTCGATGGTTTACCTCGAGCGCGAGGCCGAGCACCTCTCGCTCGCCTTCGCGGCGATATTTGCCCCAGACGATGCGCGGGATGGCATCGTCGGCATCAAAATCCCGTTCGTTGGTTAGCGCAGTGAGCGAGACCCACGGCAGGCAGCTGAAATAGATCAGCGCGTCGCTCTCGGCCGCGGCGGAGAGAAACTCCGTCTGCGCGCGGCTCTTGGCGCGTGCGGTGCGGCAGAAATCATCCAGCGCGTTACCGGCCGGCATCGTCACAATGTGGAACTGTTCTGCGTCCGGGTGCAGGTCCGTGAAGCTCGGTTCACGGCGCGCGAGCAGGACCGGCTGGCCGTTTCGGATGGCATATCGGAATGCGGCCGTGTGGTTGATCGACTGTGTGCACAGCCAGACCAGCGCGTAATAAAAGGACAGGCCGCGCTTTTTCGTGTAAGTATGCAGCGCCGTGACGTCCACGGTGACGGTCACACTGTAAAACGGATCCGACAGACCAGAGAAGAACGTGTATGCTTCGCGCCGCGGCCAGGTATCGAGCGCGACGGGGGCTGCATCCGGAGTGTTCATGGGAATACCTCCTCGTTTTTTCAGCAGTATACCACGCGCTGGCGGAAAAACGCAATTTTTTCGCGGAAAGGTGCGGTGTTTACAGTTCTTTGATATATTTCTCATAGACGTGTGATAAAATACAAGAATCAAATTCATCAGCCTGGAAAGGTGATCGGTCATGAGACAACGGCTTGCAAAATGGATGATGGGCAGAAACGGGATGGACGCACTCAACCGCCTTCTGTCCGTGCTGACGCTGATCGTGTTGATCGTCAGCATGTTCGTGCACGGTTATGCGGCGCGCATCCTGTGGTCGCTGGCGGTCCTTGGCCTGATCGTGATCTATTTTCGCATGCTCTCGCGCAATGTTTACCGCCGTCAGCAGGAAAACGGCGCGTATCTGCGTCAAAGATATAAAGTGACGAGCGCGTGGCGTGGGGCCGTGGATCGCTGGCATCAGCGGCATGACTACCGCTTTTTCAAGTGTCCGTCCTGCCGGACGCGTCTGCGCGTGCCGCGCGGCAAGGGCAAGATCAATATCGTCTGCCGCAAGTGCGGCACATCCTTCCAACGGAAAACCTGAGGCGCGGCCGTATGTTTGGATATGTGATCGCGAATCTGGAGGGCCTGACGCAGGCGCAGAAGGATCGCTATAAGGGCTGCTACTGCGGCCTGTGCCGGGTGCTCAAGCAGCGGCACGGCTTTTCCGGCCGCCTGACGCTGACGTATGACATGACGTTTCTGGTGCTGCTGCTCTCGGCGCTGTATGAAGCGGACGAGGAGCGCGGCATGGAGACCTGCCCGGCGCACCCGCTGCGCAAGCATTTTTACTGGCAGACGCGCTACACCGAGTACGCCGCCGACATGAACGTCGTGCTGGCGTACAACAACTGCCGCGACGACTGGCAGGATGACGGCAGTGCGCTGAAATATTGGGAGGCGGAGGCGCTCAGCCGCCAGTGTGCGGCCGTGCGCGCGCGCTGGCCGCGGCAATGCGCCGCGATCGAGCAGTGCATGGCGGAGCTTTCCGAGATCGAACAGGCCGACACCGGCGACCCGGACGCCGCGGCAAACTGCTTCGGCCGCCTGATGGGCGAACTGTTTGTGACGGGCGACCTCTGGGACGACCGCCTGCGCCCGTTTGGCGAGGCGCTGGGCCGGTTCATCTATCTGCTCGACGCGGTGATCGACCTGCCGGAGGATCTCCGGCACAGGCGGTATAACCCGCTGCGCACGCTGCCGCAGGACGCGGACCTGCACGCGCTGCTGACGATGCTGCTCGGCGAGTGTTCGGCGGCGTTTGAGGCGCTGCCGGTGCTGCAGGATGTGGAGCTGCTGCGCAATATTTTATACTCCGGCGTGTGGCTGCGCTACGAGGCGGCCATGAAAAAACGAAAGATCGGGAGGAGCGCCGAATGAGAGACCCGTATGAAGTCCTCGGTGTTTCAAGAGACGCGAGCGAAGAGGAGATCAAGGCGGCCTATCGCCGCTTGGCCAAAAAATATCATCCGGACCTGAATCCGGACGACCCGCGCGCGACGGAAAAAATGAATGAGGTCAACGCAGCCTATGACGCGATCAAAAACGGCAAGGCCAACAGCTACGGCGCGTCCGGCGGTTACGGCCAGACGGGCGGCTATGGCGGTTACGGTGGCTACGGCGCCTATGGCGGCTGGGGCGCGCAGCGCGATCCCGGCATCCGGCCGGAATATCAGGCTGCGATGAACTTTATCCAGACGCGGCATTTTGCCGAGGCGCTGCAGGCGCTGTCCGGCGTGCCGATGGCCGAACGCGATGCGACCTGGTACGCTTTGAGCGCCATGGCGAATTCCGGCGCGGGCAACCGTGTGCAGGCGCTGGCGGATGCCAGACGCGCGGTCGAGCTGGACCCGACGAATCCGGACTTTCAGCGTCTGCTGCACCAACTTGAGAGCGGCGGCGACGCGTATGCGACCTACAGCGCCGGCTATCCGAACAGCGGCTTCGGCACCGGCAGCTGGTGCGCGGATATGTGCCTGCTGAACCTGTGCTGCAATCCGTGCTTCTCGCCCTGCTGCTGAGACAACTGCAAACGAACGCCCCGGCAGGACTGCGCGTCCTGCCGGGGTGTTTTGCGCTCATGCGCCGGGGAAGGTGCGCAGGTACCGGTCGGTGAATGTGGTCAGCGCGGCGAAGTCCATGCACGGCCGGTAGATGGCCTCCAGCTCGTTGTGCAGGAGATTGGCCATGCGCAGCTGCTCCACCGCGCTTGTAAGGGCGAGCTGCTGCTGCCGGGTGTCGCTGCGCATGGTGCGGCGCAGTGCCCGCTGGCGCACCGGGTCCGGCAGTACATCGAGCCGGATGTGCCGCTGCGTCAGGCCCTCCGGCACGTCGTCCGCCGTGCCGGCGAGGAAGCCCACGCCGTGCGACGGGACAAGCACGGCCTGCGTGCGCGATGGGATGAGCGGGTCGGGGCAGGAGAGAACGTCCAGTCCGCACCGGACGGCGTGTGCGCGCACAATGCGCAGAAATTCTTCCGCCAGGCCGCAGCCGTCGTCGAGCAGGTACACGCGCGCACACTGCGCGGCGATCGTCTCAGGGAAGAAAATTTTGCCCTCACACGTGATGGCGCTCAAAAACAGCCGCTCGCACCGGCCGGGCTCCGTGCCCTTGCCCGGCGCGCCGAATTCCCGCGCGCAGACGCTCTTTGCCCGGCGGCGCGCAGCCTCGCGGTCCTCGGGATAGACCAGCCCCGGCGTGGCGCGCGCATCGAGCGCGGCGGCAGCCGCCAGATACTGCTGCGCGCGCAGGCGGAACATGGCGCAGTCGGCGTTCAGGGCGCGGATGCGCGCCGTGTCGAGCGCCTCCGTGCGGCAGAACGTGCCGAGATCCAGATATTCGCCGCTCGCTCCGAAGAGCGCGGGCTCGACGGTGTGCGGCGCTGTGCCGTCAAAGAAGCCGGAGCGTTTTTCCGGGAAATAGACCCCGTCGAGCGAGGCGGGGTCGCCCGCGCAGTGCAGCCGGACGACGGCCAGCCCGGCCGCTTGCCCGGCGTCGCCGACGCGCTTGAGAAACGTGGATTTTCCGCAGCCCGGCCCGCCCTTGAGGATGCAGAAATAGCGCTCCGGCGGCCGCAGGAATTGCCTGTGCAGTGCGTAGTAGCCCGCGCCGGTCAGGGCGCTGAGAAAGTAGCGTGTTTCCAGTCCGTTGTTCATGGCGAAACCTCACATTTTTCAGGTTGCTACAGCGTATGCATCCGGCGCGGCTGTTGACAATTTCGCGCCCCGATGCTATCCTTTTCCCATCTTGATTACGGAGATTTGTCATGATCCAGACTGTTTTATTTGATTTTGACGGCACGCTGTTTGACACCGGCGAGGGCATCCTGCGCAGCGTGCAGTATGCGCTCGAGGGCTTCGGCATCCGCGAGACGGACACGGCGCGCCTGCGCAAGTTTGTCGGCCCGCCGCTGTTCGATTCGTTCACGGAGCTGTACGGTATGCAGCCGGCTCAGGCGCAGGCCGCGACGGAGCGTTATCGGGAGCGGTACCAGCCCATCGGCGTGTACGAGTGCGAGATCTATCCCGGCATCCCGGAACTGCTTGCGCAGCTGCGCGCGGCCGGATTTTGCGTCGCGGTCGCGACCGGGAAGCCCACGCCGCTGGCGCGCACGATCCTGCAGCGCTTTGATATGGAGCGGCTGTTTGACTGTGTGATCGGGTGCGAATATGACGGTTCGCGCAGCACGAAGGCGGAGGTCGTCGCAGCGGTGCTTGCCGAGACGCACACGGCCCCGGAGGCCGCGCTCATGGTCGGTGACCGGAAGTATGACGTCGCCGGCGCCGCCGCCTGCGGCGTGCCGTGCATCGGCGTGTATTATGGGTATGCCGAGCCGGGCGAGCTGGAGGCCGCCGGCGCGGTGGCCACGGTGCAGACGGTCGCGGAGCTGTCCGAGCGCCTGCTGCACTGGAATGAGGCATAAACGGAAAACTCCCTGCGGAAACCATGCGTTCCGCAGGGAGTTTTTTGTTCGTTATCAGGGCACCGCTTTTCCGAGCACGCGCAGCGGCAGCGCGTCCGAGATCTCCAGATCGGCATAGGCCGGGTTGAGCGAGTGCAGAAACACGTGCCCGCCGTCGCGCCGGAGCTGCTTGAGATAGGCGCTGCCGTCGTAGAGGAACACGCCGATTTCGCCGGGGTCGAGCGTCGGCTGCTGGTGCACCCAGACGGCTTGCCCGCTGTGAAAGCGCGGCTCCATACTGTCGCCCGCCACGCGCACGCCGAAGTTTGCCTCCTCCGGCACCTCGGGGCCGACCGGCTTCATCTCATAGCTCTCGCCGTCGAGAAACTGGCCCGTACCGGCCGAGACCGCCAGCGAGTACAGCGGCAGGCTGCGCAGCACGGCCGGCTCCGGCGCGGCGGCAAAGCGCTTGCTCTCGCGCAGGAGCGCGATGTATTCCAGCGCGCGGCGGCGGCCCTCCGCGTTCAGCCCGGCGAGCAGGCCGCCGGCGTCCTCGCCGGAGAACGTACCCGCAATATCGTCCACGTCCAGCACGCGGCACAGCGTCAGAAACTGCTGTGCGTTCGGGAGCGTGGCGTCATTTTCCCACTTCGACACCGCTTGATTCGACACGGGCACACCGGCCTCGGCCAGCGCGTCCGCCAGCGTCTGCTGGCGCATGCCGTGCGCACGGCGCAGGGAAGCGATCGTTTCACCAAAGGTTTTGTACATATGCAGCACCTCGCATACAATATATCGTATCGAACGAAAAAACGCAAGAAAAATATCTGAATCAGATAAGAAAATGCTTTAAATATCTTGAAAAGAGACTTATAATAGAGATAATCTCTTTTCGGGAGAAAATGCTATGGACCGTATGATCTTACATTCGGATATCAACGCCTGCTATGCGAGCATCGAGCTGCTGCGCCATCCGGAGCTGCGCGGTCGGCCGGTGGCGGTCGGCGGGGAGCGGGAGCTGCGCCACGGCATCATCCTGGCCAAAGATCAGATGGCGCGCGCCGCCGGGGTGCGCACGGGCATGACGCTCTGGGCGGCGCGGCAGCAGTGCCCGGAGCTGACGATCCTGCCGCCGGATTTCGAGCTCTACTACGACTACTCGCGCCGCGTGCGCGAGATCTATGTCGGCTTCACCGACCGGTGTGAGCCGTTCGGCATGGATGAGTGCTGGCTGGACATGACCGGCTGCGTCGGCCGCGAGGACGCGCTGCAGACGGCGCAGGAGGTGCGCCAGCGCGTGCTCGACGCCACGGGCCTGACGGTGAGCGTCGGCGTGTCGTGGTGCAAGGCGATCGCGAAGCTCGGCTCGGACTACCGCAAGCCGAACGCCGTGACGGTCATTGACCGCGCGCACTTTGCGGACATGGTCTGGCCGCTGCCGGTCGGCAGCCTGCTCTTCGCCGGGCGCAGCTCGGTGCGGCAGCTCGAGCGGATGGGCATCCGCACGGTCGGCGCGCTCGCGGCGGCGGACGCCGACGTGCTCGAGCAGCGCCTTGGCAAGGGCGGGCGGCTGCTGCACGCCTATGCCAACGGGTACGACCCCACGCCGGTGCACCGCATTGAGGATCTGCCGCCGCCGAAGTCTATCGGCAACAGCGCCACCGCGCCGCGCGACCTCATCTGCGAGGCGGATGCGCGCGCGGCGCTCCTGTCGCTGGCGGAAAGCGTGGGCGCGCGTCTGCGGCTGGAGGGGTATCAGTGCCGCACGGTGGAGCTGAGCGTGCGCACGGCCGACCTGCACTGGTGCAGCCACCGCATGGCGCTGCGGCACCCGTCCGATCTGACGAGCGAGCTGCTCGATGCGGCTCTGGCCCTGTGCGAGCAGGCGCACCTGTGGCCCGATCCGCTGCGCAGCATCGGCATCCGCGCGCTGGAGCTTGTGCCCGCGTGCGCGCCGCACCAGCTCGACCTGTTTGAGGATGCGGAGCACCGTGCGCGGCAGCGGCAGCTCGACATCACGCTCGATAACCTCCGCGCTCGCTATGGCAAGAACTGCGTCCTGCGCGGCCGCGCCTGCTTTGACCCCGCGCTCGGCCTGGTCCAGCGCGAGGAGCATGCGTTTTTGCGCAAATGAAAAGCACGCACCGTCCCAATGGACCGTGCGTGCTGATGTTTATGGGTTCAGAAGCCGAGCTTCATACCGCCGGTGATCTTGTTGACCGTGGCGTCGGAGGCCGCCTCGTACTGGCGCAGCGCCTCGTTGACGGCTGCCAGCACCAGATCTTCCAGCATCTCGACATCATCGGGATCGACCGCTTCGGGCTTGATCTCGATCTTGGTGACCTCACGGTTGCCGTTGACCGTCGCCGAGACCATGCCACCGCCGGACTTGGCCGTGAACTCTTTCTCTTCCAGTTCTTTCTGCATCCGCAGGAAGTCCTGCTGCATCTTCTGCGCCTGCTTCATCATGTTGGCCTGATTCATGCCGCCATAACCGCCGCGAAAACCGCCTCTTGCCATGTTTGTATCCTCCTGTGAATCAAAAAATTTTTTATCGGATCGTTACGTTCGGGAAGTGTGCCAGTTCCTCGATCTTCCGCTGATTGATCTGTGACGCCGTGTCCATCGGCTGCATGACCACGCGGACGTTCTGCCCGGTCAGTTTCTGCACGGCCAGGCGGAATTTTTCCGCAATGTCCGGCTTGTTGAACAGCGGGTAGGCCGGCGCTTTGTTCAGGTGTAGCGTCAGCGTGCCGTCCGCCAGCTCGCCGGCTGCCTGCAGTGGGTCAAGTAGCAGGTTGTAAAGGCCAATCGGCAGCTCATGCTCCATATACGCGCACAGTGCCTGCCAGTCGAACGCGCCGGTGGGCGTGGGGGTCGGCTCCGGCTGCGGAGCCGGCTCGGGGATTGGCTCCGGTTCCGGTTCCGGGATGGGGGGCGCGGGCGGCTCCGGTGCCGGCGCTGCTTTGGGCGTCGGGCGCGGTTCCGGTTTCGGTGCCGGCGGCATTTCCCAGGGCAGCCGCTCCTCCGGTGGAGCCATTGGCTCCGGGGGCGGCTCCCACGGGGGAACATCGTCGGATACCGGTTTCGGTTCCGGTTTTGCCTTCGGCACGGAGACCGGCGGTGCGGGCGGCTCCCACGGGGGCACGTCGTCAAACACCGGTTTGGGTTCCGGCTTGGGCTGTGCTTTTTGCACCGGGTTCGGTGCCGGTACGGGCTCCTGCCGCTGGACGGGGGCCGAATTTGCCGGAGCGACCGCTGTCGGTGCCGGGATGTCCCCGCTGCGCACGGCCTGTTCCAGCTTGTCCACGCGCGCGCACAGCGTCGGCACGTCGTCGCACAGTTCCGGCCGGCAGAGCCGGATCAGGCAGAGTTCCGCCGCAATGCGCGGGTTTGGCTGCGCCGCCATGGCGGTGAGCGCGTCCTGAATACTCTGCAGGTTTGCTATCAGCTGCGCCGGTGTGAAGGCGCCGGAGAGCGTCTGCAGCGTTTCGCTGTCGTATCCGCCGGAGAGCAGCTCGCGGCCGCCGCGCGGCGCCACGGCCTGCATGAGCAGGTCGCGCTGGAGCATGCTCAGCTCGTCGAGCAGGGCGGCAGGGTCTTTCCCGTCCTGCCAGAGGCTGCGGAATTGTTCGAGTGTTTTTGCAGTGTCGCCGCCGGCGATGCTCTGCAGCAGCTGCGCCGTGCGCAGGTTGCCGGCAAGGCCCATGGCGGAGATGACCGTTTCGGTGGTGATGACGTCGCTGCCGGAGCACTGATCGAGTAGCGTCAGCGCGTCGCGCATGCCGCCGTCCGCCATGCGGGCGAGCAGTGCAGCGGCGTCCGGCTGCAGGTTCAGGTGCTCCTGCTCGGCAACATAGTTCAGGCGCGCGGCGATCGTATCGACCGTGATGCGCTTGAAGCTGTGCCGCTGGCAGCGGGAGAGGATCGTCGCCGGGACCTTGTGCAGCTCCGTCGTCGCGAGGATGAACATGAGGTGCGCCGGCGGCTCCTCAAGGATCTTCAGCAGGGCGTTGAACGCCGAGGGGCTGAGCATATGCACCTCGTCGATGATATACACGCGCTTGCGCACATTGGCGGGGGAGAACACCGCCTCGTCGCGCAGGGCGCGCACATTGTCCACGCCGTTGTTGGACGCGGCGTCGAGCTCGACCACGTCGAGGATCGACCCGTCGTCGATGCCGCGGCAGGCGGCGCACTGATTGCACGGATTGCCGTTGACCGGATGCTCGCAGTTGACCGCCTTGGCCAGGATTTTGGCGCAGGTAGTCTTGCCGGTGCCGCGCGTGCCGATGAACAGGTAGGCATGGGACAGCCGTCCCGTCTCGACCTGCTTTTTCAGCGTCTCGGTAATATGTTCCTGACCGACGACGTCATCAAACGTCTTTGGCCGGTATTTGCGGTAGAGAGCCTGATACATATTGCGCGCTTCACCTCCGGCAGCGGAAAACATGAAAAAACGTGACCATTGACAAGACTGCACACCCACCTTTGAATAGACGACATGCCCGTTACCACAGCAGCCAGCTCGGGCCCGGCGTCCCCACGGCACACGGAGTGACCTGCTTAATGCTGCTCGGTTCCCCGCCTGACATGGTTCACAGGGCTCCGTTGCGCGGGACCGAACCTTCAACGCCGCTTACTGCGGGCAGACGACACATCGGCCTATCCGGGGGCGGGAATTCATCCCTGCTATAGCGGATTGCAGGTACAGGACACCGCTGGCTCCCCGACTAGTGCAGCCTTGTCAATGGCCACGTAAACGTATTCTACTACAAAAGCGGCGATTGCGCAAGTGGGGGATGCAATTTTCTTGCGCGGGACTTTTTGCATAAAAAAATCGCGGGAACGGAAAAAATGGGCTTTACAAATGCGAAAAATGTGCTATAATAAACAAGCCTTGTGGGGGCGTAGCTCAGCTGGGAGAGCGTTCGGTTCGCATCCGAGAGGTCAAGGGTTCGAATCCCTCCGTCTCCACCAAATCAAAAATCCGAACCTCTGTCCATTCGGACAGAGGTTCGGATTTTTTTATTTTCCGAAAGATTCGGCATTTTGAAGGGAGGAGCAGCGGTGATTTTTGATTATGAGCGGCGCATTCAGGCTTTGGAAGCCAGAGTGCAGGCGCTGGAGGATGCGCTGAAAAAAGAGCGGGCTGCGCAAGTGCCGGATGCGCAGGCGCAGGAAAAGGTGACTGCGCAAAGCAGTCCGGCACCTGCCGTGCAGACACCGGAGAAAGCGCCGGAACAGAGTCTGGCAGCCGCCGCGGAAACGCGGGAAAAAACACCGGAACAAAGCCCGGCACAGCAGACGGTCTCGGCTCAGCTCCGGGCGGCGCTGGATGCACCGGCCGATCCGAGCTGCTTTCAGTACATGCCGGAGCCGGGGACCGTGACAGACTTCTGGAATAATCAGAAACCGGAGCGTGCGCTGCAGAAGCGGTCGGCAAGGGGCTCCGAATCACGGCCTACACCGGGTTTGATGCGGAGCGTGTCGTCATTCCGGCGAAGATCGGCGGGCAGCCGGTCGTCAGCATCGGCGAGAAAGCGTTTAAGAACACGACCGTCTCGGAGGTGATCCTGCCGGGGTCAATCAAGGCCATTCTCAGAGAGGCGTTTTCCGGCTGCAAGCGCCTGCAGCATATCGACCTGCCGAATGGCTTGGAATATTTGGGGAGCCACTGCTTTGCGAGCAGCGGACTCACGGCGCTGCATTTTCCGGATCGTCTGAAAACGATCCCGGAGGGGTGCGGCGGCGGCTGTGCAAACCTGAGTGACGTGACATTTGGTCAGCAGGTGCAGACGATCCAGGGGAATGCTTTCCATGCCTGCAAAAAACTGCAGACGGTTTCCTTTCCCGAATCGCTGCTTCGGGTCGATAACGACGCTTTTGAGAAGACGGCGATCACACGTTTTATTTTTCCGGCCGGTGTGCAAGAGGTCGGAGATGTCAAGCATAGTCGTTTCTATATTGAGCCGCGCTACCAAGCATTCGATACGACAATATCGGACAGCCCTGTTCTGGTTTTCCTAGGAATGGATGCAGTTCTCAAAATAATCGACCATACCCATATTGCGCTTATCTACTGCCTGCCGGGCAGCAAGGTACAGCAGATCGCACGGGATAAAGGCATACCCGTCCGGCCGCTGAGCGAGTTTCAAATGGAGGATGCATGATGCCCGCACGCTGCGCCGCGGATGCCGGATTCCGGAATTTTTATAGGCGATAAAAACCGCCGCTTCCGTAATGGGAAGCGGCGGTTCCTATTTGTATTCGCTCAGAACTTGATGTCGGTGGGCTTGCGGTCGAACATGGTGTTGACCTGCTTATAGAGCCAGCCCATCAGCTTCTGGTCCAGATTCCAGAAGTACACCACAAACAGCGCACCGACGACGGTGGCGGAAGTGGTGAGCGTCTTTTTCAGGACTTTTGCAACCACAGGATTCATAGTTTGCTCCTTTCCGGCCGGGGTGGCTTACTTCTTGGCGAGACCCTTCTGGCGAGCGTACTCGGCAGCACCCAGAGCGCCCATCAGCTGCGGGTCGGTCTTCAGCTCAACGACTTTGAACTTCAGCACGTGCTCGATGGCCTGCTTCAGGCCCGCGTTCTTCGCGCAGCCGCCCGTCAGCGTGATGCTGTCGGTGGCGCCGGCCTTCTTGGCCATGACGAAGCAGCGCTTGGCAACGGCCATCTCGATGCCGGCAGCGATCTCGTCGGTCGGCTTGCCTTCGCCCACGAGGGTGATGACTTCGGACTCGGCGAAAACGGTGCACTGGGCCGTGATCGGGATGACGTTCTTCGCCGTCAGGGACAGGTTCGAGAACTCCGGCAGGCTCATCTCGAAGGAGCGCGCCATGGCCTCGAAGAAGCGGCCGGTACCGGCGGAGCACTTATCGTTCATCGCGAAGCTCTTGACGGTGCCGTCGGTGTCGATGCTGATGCCCTTGACGTCCTGGCCGCCGATATCGATGATGGCGCGGACTTCCGGGTTCGTGACGTGCACGCCCATGGCGTGGCAGGAGATCTCGGAGATGTTCTCATCCGCGAACGGGACCTTGTTGCGGCCGTAGCCGGTGCCGATGAGGTAAGCGAGCTCCTTGGAGTCCTTCAGGCCGACCTTGCCGCAGACTTCTTCCATCGCCGCGATCGCGGACTGCTCCGCATTGATCTTGCTGCGGATCGTCGTGTCGGCGCACATTTTGCCGTTCTCGTCGAGAATAACTGCCTTCGTGTAGGTGGAACCTACGTCGCATCCGCCAAAGTATTTCATAGTATCTATATCCTTTCCTTCAAATCAAAAAACGTTTACATGCACACGTCGTCCGCGAAGTCGAGCAGGCTCTCGTCGACCGGCGTGGCGTGCATGACGGTGTCCATGTAGCTGGAGACCATGTCGCGCATGGAGCGGCGCGAAACGGTGCGCGGATCCATCAGATCGTGCGGGATCCAGATCAGGTGCAGACCCAGCTCGCGGCCCTGCTCGTCGAGCAGACCCTGAACGGTGGCCATGTTCTTGCACGCAACGTGCTGCCACATGATGACGATGTTTGCGTTCCACGCCTCGCACTGACGCCAGAGCTCGGTGACGACGTTGTGGTAACCGCCGTTGGTGTGGCGGCGCATGACCATGCGCTCGTACAGGCGGGCCATGTCACGCAGGGCCTCGGTCTCGTCGGTGGTGTTGAGGTGCTTGGTGTAGTTGAGCGATTCCATCTCCACGAGCACGTTGATGCCCCAGCTGTTGGCCAGCCAGTTGGAGAAGTTGGCGTAGTAGTGCGGCGGGCAGCTCCAGGTGATGGCGCGGTAGCGCATCTTGTTGTGCCAGGCTTCTTCCTTTTTCGCGTAGGCCTTGAGCAGGATCTTGTTGACCTTTTTGGCCGTCTTGATGGTGCGCGGGTCGAGGCCGCCGTCCATCTCATAGCACCACTTGCGGAACAGCTCGTAGCTGGGGCCGAGCAGCTGCGGATACTGGGTCTTGTTGATCTCCCATTTCTGGAGCTCGAAGTCCGTTTCCTCATTGAAGCGCTTCATCGCGGTGAAGTAAGCATCCCAGTTCCACTTCTCGCCGGTCTGCTTCTCAATGAAGCGGATGCACGCTTTGACGTCTTCCACAGCGGCGTCGAGCGTCAGCTCGTCCTCGTAGCGGACAGGGAAGCACAGGTGATGCACCGGGATTTCGGGGAAGCGGCGGGCAAAGTAGCTGGATGCCATGACGGAACCGTCGCACGGCATGGAGCTGGAGATGTAGCAGCTGCCCAGATGCGGCAGAGCGTCGATGACGAGCGCGCCGCACTCGGACGTCGGAACCGGGCAGGTATCGGCCGGGAGACCGAAGGACTCGACGGCGTCGATGTACGGGATGCAGGTGAGCTGGTCGATCTCGGAGACCAGGAACACCGGCAGCAGCTGGTGCGGGATGCCGTACAGGGTCGGGAAACCGGCCATGATCTGCGCCATGGTCATCTCGTCGATCAGAACGAGCTTGCTGTTGAGCTCGTCGCTGTTGCCGTTGCGCTTATCGCCCTTGGCGAGAATAACGAGGTTCTCAGCGACGTAGCGGTAGATGCAGTAGGTAAGCTCGTGGCTCATGCGCAGGTTGGAGCCGCGCAGGCCGAGGATGTTCTTATCCATGAAGCTGTGGCAGCAGAAGTAAGACACCATCCAGCGATAGTACAGCGTCTGGTTCATAGCCGGGATCAGATCCTTGGAGAAGGACATGAGCAGCATGACCCACAGACGTGCCCATTCATAGAAGTCATAGACCGTGTCCTTGATGCCGCGCCACTCACGACGCACGGTGCACATGGCACCGTCGCGATACAGGCGGCCGAGGTGACGCTCACCGTTGAGGATGAGGTCGATCTTATCCTTCATAGAGGCAGCCGCGAAGGCCTTGTACTCTTCTTTGATACGGTCACGGTCGGAAATGAGAATGTTCTTCCAGCCCTCACCGAACTTTTTCCAGTCGGTCTCCTTGAACATGTCCCAGAAGATGCCGCCGACCAGTTTCAGGTTCTCTGCCTGAGCAGCCCAGTCCATATTGTCTTTCGCTTTGAAGAATTTCGGATTGGGATATTTCACCTTGCCCATTACTTGGCACCCCTTTCTCTCTGGATCTTCTTGATCTCCAGGCTCTCCACGAACGCCTGAACGCGCGTGCGGAGCTGACCCGAGTAGCCGTTGTTATACACACGGTCGATACTCAGGACCGGCCAGCCGTACTCGGTGTTCATGACGTAGCTCGCCAGAGCACGCTCGAAGCCCCAGTAGTCGCAGTACTTCATCTGCTCGTAGATGATGCCGTCCGCCTTGTACTCGCGCGCCAGACGGTCAGCCGTCTCGCGGCGCTGGTGCACCTTCTCATCGGAGATGTAACGAGCGCACTCGCTGGTCTCCATGTAGTGGCGGCAGATCTGACGCAGGACGTCTTCCTCGTCGTTGAGCTCGATGACCTCGCGGCCCGGCGTGCTGCCGAAGCAGAAACGGTCGGACACGATGAGTGCGCCGCAGCCCTCGATGAGCTTTGTCAGGCTCGGATCGTCGATCTCGCTGCCGACGATGGCCACGCGGGCGCGGTACGGATTCTTGGCGTCCGGCTTGCGCTTTTTGAGCTCGGCGAGCGTCTCGCGCAGGTAGGGCAGGATGAGCGCCTTGGGGCAGGTGTAGCTCACGAGGTTGAGGATGTGGAACTCGTAGCCCGTGATGATCGGGTTGTCGAGCTTGCGCATCTCAGCAATTTCGCTGATGATCTTGCAGACCTCGTTGTGCTCGGCGACGGCCTTGCGCAGCGCCTCGTCGGACGTATCAACGCCGAAGGTCTCGGTCAGACGGTTGAGCACGTGCTCACGCATCTGCGTGGTGTAGGAATCGATGTAGTAATCGGTCACCTTGAGCGGCATGTCGGTATGCGTGACAAAGAATTTCTCCTTGCTGTTGACCTTCAGGACCTCGAAGTGCTCCATGGAGCGGTTCATGGCCGAGCAGGCGTCCACGCCGATCATCGCATCCAGGAACTGGTAACCACCCTCGATTGCACGCTCGACGAGCGCACGTGCGTAGTCACAGGTATAGTTGGACATGTAGTACGTCGAGATATCCAGCGAACCGGTCTTGGGTGCTCTGAGTCGCACAGAGATGCAGTTGTCTACGTTGAGGAGGACCTCCGGAATGTGATAGCAGGTGTAGCCGAGGACGATGCTGCCGTCCGCCTGCGCCTGCCGCACCAACTCGTTGTTGGCGTCTTCCAGAAGGTTTTCAAAGTAGATCAGATGCTTCAGATCTTTCAAATGTTTCCCCTTCCTTCCTGATGGTTGTTGTTTCTTGCTCTGGTATTACCAGAAATCAGCATTATCATATAGCAGTATTCCTGAAAAAGCAATGCTATGTGTCTCGATTTTAACATTTTCGGAACTATGCCGACATTTTCGCTTGACAGTCCGTCAATATGATGATAAATTCAAAACGAAAAGAACTTGGTAATACCAAATACATTTCGGGAGTGGAAACGATGGGATTCGACAAGATTGAGGCGGTCTCGCTCACGGATCAGTTCGTGCAGAAGATCGAGAGCATGATTATTTCCGGGGAATTGATGCCCGGCGACCAGCTGCCGCCGGCGCGGGAGCTGAGCGCGCGCATGGGCGTGAGCCGGCCGGTGATCTCGGCCGGCATGATTGAGCTGGAGAAGATGGGCTTTGTGGAGATCGTGGCGCGCCAGGGCGTGTACGTCAGCGATTACCGCAAGACCGGCTCGCTTGACACGCTCACGGCGCTGCTGAATTATAACGGCGGCATCATGCGCGACGACGAGGTGCGTTCCCTCATGGAAGTGCGCAGCGCGAACGAGTGCCTGTGCATGAAGCTGGTGGTCGAGCGCGCCACGCAGGAAGAGCTGGATGAGCTTGCACCCATGCTGGACGCGATCAAGGACGCCAAAACCGACCAGGAGGGCGCCGAGGCAGCGTTTCAGTTCCACCATGCGCTGAGCGTTTTGTCGCGCAATGCGTTTCTGCCGCTGCTGTATAACTCCATCCACGGCTACGGTCTGCATTTCTGGAGCCTGTATCGTAAGCGCTACGGCGCCAACCGGCTGTATCAGAACAAGCTCGAGCTCTACCGTGCGCTGCTCGACCGCGATGCCGAGCGGGCGCAGGCGTTCACCTCCGATATGCTCGACGGCGTTGTCAACGGCGCGTTCTCGCTCTATAGTCATCCCGATCAGGCGTGACGCAGCATAGAAAAAACCGCAGGGCCCGGTCGGGCCCTGCGGTTTTTGACTGCCGGTTGGGAAGAAGAGGTGAAAACCTTGTGAGCACCGGCGAGCCGTTCACGGGCGTGTAAGGGTGGCCACGCACCGGGCGCCGGGGATCGTACACAGCAGTGACCATCCCGCCGTGGTAATACCACATGACGCGGCATCATCGTACCCCGGATCTCCGCGGATGGCAAGCGGAAAATGCAAAATTGATAAATTATCAGCAAAGTGTCTCCGCGCGATGGTCGGAAACTATGGAAAACGCAGAATTCACGCGTGCACTTTTCTGGTAATACCAAATATCCAGATGACTTCAGATGACGTAGTCGTTCGCGGCGCGCGCCGTCTGCTGCTCGAGCAGGTCCTGAAGCGTGATGCCGTCGAGATAGCTGCGGATGACGCGCTCCAGGCCCTCCCACATGGGCAGGGTGGCGCACTCTCCGCAGCGCGGGCAAGTGTTCGGATGTTGTTCGAGACAGGCGACGGGCGCGAGCCCGCCCTCGGTCAGGCGCAGGATCTCGCCGACGGTATAGTCCTTTGGCGCGCGGGCCAGCCGGTAGCCGCCCTGATAGCCGCGCGTGGTGCGCAGAATGTCGGATTTGCCAAGCATGGGCACGATCTGCTCCAGATATTTTTTTGAGATCTCCTGCCGCTGCGCGATGTCCTTGAGCGCGACATAGCCGTCGCCCTGATGCGCTGCCAGATCGAGCATCATGCGCAGGGCGTACCGCCCCTTTGTGGATATTTTCATGGGTAGTCCCCCTTTTTCAACATACTACAATAATAACATATGATTACTAGGCTTTCAAGCGGTTTCTAACGATCCATGCGGAAGATGACGGTTCGCTTGACAGATGCTTGACAAGCCACTATAATAAGGATGTATTTCCGACCGGGACGCACCGTGCGTGTGCCGTACGGCCGGAAGTCTGTGCATTTGGCGGCAAATTGCGCTCGGAGGGACCCATGGACAGCAGAATGAAAAAGCTCACGCAGTACGTCGTGCCGACGATCCTCGGCAACTGCGCTTATTTTCTCTTTACGATCATTGACGGCATTTTTGTCGGCCAGGGCGTTGGCACGGACGCGCTCGGCGCGGTCAATCTGGTCTGGCCGTTCGTGATGGTGCTCAACGCCATCATCATGCTCACGGTCGTCGGCGGTGTGACGGTCTCGGCCGTGCGCATCGGCCGCGGGGACATCGCCGGTGCCAATCAGGCATTCATGCACTCGCTTGCCGGTACGCTGACAGCCGCGCTCGTCATGATGCTCATCGGTACGTGCCTGACGTCCCAGATCGCGACGCTGCTCGGCGCAAACGAGACGTATCATCAGCTCGTGTGTGACTATCTGTTCTGGTATTCGCTTTTCGCGGTGCCGTCGGGGCTGATGACGTTCCTGAACAACTACTGCCGCAACGACGGTTCGCCCGTGCTCGTGAGCGTGGGCTCCACGATCGCGACGGTCATCAATATCTTCCTTGACTGGCTGTTTGTGTTCCCACTGCACAAGGGCCTTATGGGCGCTGCCATCGCGACCGGCATCTCGCAGACGTGCGGCATGCTGATCGTGTCGTCGCACTTCGTTCTGCGGCGTGGCCAGCTGCGGGTGGGCCGGTTTCATTTCTCAGGCAAGCTCGCGCGCAAGCTGCTCCTGCGCGGCACGCCGGAGGCCATTGCACAGTTTGCCGTCCCGGTGGCGACGCTGTGCACGAACTATGTTTTGCTTGCCCGCCTCGGCGACATGGCCGTGAACGCCTACTCGATCATCTGCTATGTGGCGTCGTTTTCCGCGGCCATCTTCATCGGCGTCTCGAGCGGCCTGCAGCCGCTGTTCGGCCAGAGCTACGGCGCAAAGGATGCGCAGGAGCTCCGGTGGTTTTTTCGCGCGGGCGTGCTCATTGACCTGATCGGCAGCGCGCTCATCAATGTGGTGCTGCTGTTCGTCGGTGGACCGATCTGCAAAATGTTCGGCGCCGATGCGCTGACGCTTGCCTGTACGGTGCAGTACATGCCGCGCTACGCCTGGGGCTTTATCATCATGAGCGTGAATACGCTCATATCGGCCTACCTGTATTCGACCAAGCGCACGAAGCAGGCGGTCATTCTGAACCTGTGCCGCAGTTTCCTGCTCGACAGCGCGGTCATTTTCGCCGTGCCGGCCATCTTCGGCGGCAGCGCCGTCTGGCTGACGATGGGCATCTATGAGGGGCTTGCGCTGCTGCTCGGCGTTGTGCTCCTGCGCGCGTCGGAGCGCAACGGCATCGTGTTCCGCTGAAACTGCATAGCGAAAGGCCGCCGGTCAGAAAAACCGGCGGCCTTTCGCTATGCAGATTTATTTGCCCACGCAAAAGCGCGCAAAGATGCGGTTGGTGATGTCCTCGCGGATGGAGGCGCCCGTCAGCTCGCCGATGGCGGCCATGGCCTCCTCGGCCTCCGTGAGCACGGCGTCGGGCGTCACGCCCAGCAGCATCGCCTCACGCGCGGCGCGCAGCGACTCGAGCGCGCGGCCGATGGCTTCGGCGTGGCGGGCGTTTGTGAGGATCTCGCCGGCCGGTGCGTCCGGGGCGGGGAAGTGCTCCGCCACCGCCTGCTCGAGTGCTTCCAGCCCCGTACGCTCTTTTGCCGAGAGCACGCACACGGCGTCGAACGACGCCGCCAGCGCGTCCGGCTGCACGGCGGCGGGCAGGTCGGCTTTGTTGAGCACCGCAATGCGCACGGAGGCTTTCTGTGCGGCGGCGATGACCTGACGGTCATCGTCGTCGAGCGGGTGCGCCGCGTCGAACACCGCGATGGCGAGCGCGGCGTCCGCCGCCGCGTCCAGCGCCCGGTGCACGCCGATGGCCTCTACGGGGTCGGATGTGTCGCGCAGTCCGGCGGTGTCGGTCAGGCGCAGGAGCACGCCACCGAGCGTGACGCGCGCGTCGATCGTGTCGCGGGTCGTGCCGGGCACGTCCGTCACGATCGCGCGCTCATAGCCGAGCAGGGCGTTGAGCAGGGAGGACTTGCCCGCGTTCGGGCGGCCGAGGATCACGGCCGGAACACCGCCGTGGAGCACATTTGCCCGGGAAAACGTGTCCAGCAGCCGCTGGAGCCGGTCGATGCAGCCGGTCAGTGCACGCTCGTAGGCGCTGAGCTGAAAGTCCGGAATGTCCTCGTCCGGGTAGTCGATCACGGCGTGATAGTGGCTGGCGATGTCCTGCAGCGTGTCGTATACACCCTGCGCGTGCCGCAGCACCGCGCCGCCGAGCTGCCCGGCGGCGTTTTTTGCGTCCAGCGCGGTCTCGGCGTGGATGAGGTCGATAACGGCCTCTGCCTGCGTGAGATCCATGCGGCCGTTGAGAAAGGCGCGCTTCGTGAATTCACCCGCCAGCGCCTGCCGTGCCCCGGCAGCGAACAGCGCCTGCAGCCCTGCGCGCAGCACGGCCGGGGAGCCGTGGCACTGCAGCTCGGCCGTGTCCTCGCCGGTGTAGCTGTGCGGAGCGCGGCTGACGGTGCACAGGCAGAGGTCGAGCGTCTGGCCGTCGGTGTCGCAAAAAGCGCCGTAGACGAGCTTGCGGTCCGGCGCTTCGGACATGGGGCGGCCGTTGGCCGGGCGAAACACGCGGTCGATGACGGCGAGCGTCCCGTCGCCGGACAGGCGCAGGATGCCAATCGCGGACAGGACATTGCCGGTCGCGACGGCGGCGATCGTATCAGACATGAGATAACTCCTTTGTGCAGATCGGCGGAGCCGCTGGCTCCGCCGATCGTATCCTTTTAAGATGATTGCTCCGAGCGCAGGATCGCTTCCCGCAGCTCCATGAAAACGGTGGCGGCCTGCGCGCGCGTGGCAAGACCGAGCGGGTTGAAGTAGCCCCGGTCGTCGCCGGAGATGATCCCGGTCGTGCGCATGAGCTCCACACCGTCGCGCGCCCAGGCGGAGACTGCGTCCTTGTCCTTGAACACGACGGGGTCGGCGATCGTGGGAAGCGCTTTTCCGGTGCTCTGCACATAGCGGGCGATGATGGCCGCCATCTGTTCACGCGTGATCGGCGCGCTCGGCTCAAAGCGCCCGTTGCCGGTGCCGCTGACGATGTCCTGCTGCGCGGCCCATGCTACAAACGGTGCATACCAGCTCCCGGGCGTTACGTCCGAGAAGGAAACGGTCGTGTAATCCGCCTCGTTGATCTGCGCAAGCTGACCCAGCACCGTCACGAACATGGCGCGTGTGAGGGTGCCATTCGGGGCAAAACGCTGGCCGCCGACGCCGCTCATGAGCCCGTTGACGGCGGCGTACTCAACGGAATCCGCATACCATGCATTGGCGGGCACATCCACAAAGCGCGTGACGGAAGCGCTCGCCGACAGAAGCAGCGAAACGGTCTGCTCACAGGTAATGGTTGCCTGCAGATCTTCACAGGCGATGTAGCGGTGCCCCGTGCGCAGCGCGCCGGAGACGGCCTTCGTGCCGTCCGTCGCATCGACGAGCGCGCCGGCGGAAATGGTCACGCCGGCGTTTCCGCTCAGGACGGTGAAGCAATCGCCGGTCTTGAGCGCGACCGTGTTGCCGGCATGGAGCGTGCAGATGCGGCTGCGCGCGGCGGTGCTGTGCAGCGCCGCGTCATGCGTCTGCAGCGCTTTGTCCAGCGCGGCCTGCGCAGCGGAGCGCGCCGTGGCTTCGGCGTGGCTCAGCACGGCGGTCGACCAGCTGTCGACATAGCTGCGCGACAGCAGCGGGTCCTGCCGGCTGCCGGCGTCTGCCGCCAGCGCGGAGACCAGACTGCCGAGCAGCACGAGTGTCAGCAGCAACGAGATCAGTCGCTTGATTTTCAAGGGGCAGACCTCCTTTGCGGGCTGTCAGGCCTTCTTGTTCTTTGCGGCGCGGGCCTCGGCCTCGTCCTGGCTTTCGGCAATGTAGTAGCCGAGGGCCAGCAGGCTGTCCGAGAAGTGGATGTTTTCAATGATCGGATCGGCGTCCTTGACCTGCAGTTCGGTGTTCGTGAAGTTCCAGATGGCCTTCACACCGACGGAGCAGATCTCATTGGCGACGTCATTGGCCATGGCCTTCGGCACGCAGAGGACCGCGACGTCCGGCTGGATATCCGCAAGAATGTCGTCGAGCGTGGAGAAGTCATGCACCACGATGCCGTGCATTTCCTTGCCGATGAGCTCGGGGTTGATGTCGAACGCAGCCTTGAGGGTGAAGCCGTACTGCTCGAAGCAGAAGTTCTCCACCAGTGCACGGCCGATGTTGCCGACGCCGACCAGGACGGCCGAGTAGTTGCGATCCATACCCAGGATCTTGGCGACCTCGCCGCGCAGCGCCACGACGTTGTAGCCGTAGCCCTGCTGGCCGAACTCACCAAAGCAGCTGAAATCCTGCCGGATCTGCGAGGGGGTCAGACCCATCTGACGGCCCAGCTCGCCGGAAGAGATGCGCTCGATCCCGGCGGCGTTGAGGTCGTCAAGCTTCCGGAGATAGCGGGGCATTCTTCTGATGACATTGTTTGATACTTTGATACGTTTCACGAGTCATTATCCTCCTAATGGCAAAAGGCACCACATTGTTAAGAAATGCATCTGCTTGTCACGAAAATAGCAATGCACAAACAGACATGATAGATTATAACACACGTTTTTGCGTATTTCAAGTAAATGGTTACCAAGGATGTTCAAAAATTCGAGGTTTTTTGGCGTCGTTTTGCAGAAAATCTTTGAAAAAATGGCGCGAAAAGGCCCGGAAGACATTTGCCTGCCGGGCCCAAAGATCCAATGTGTTCAGTTTTCCGGAAGCCCTGTCAGGCGGCAAAACTCCGCGGCGGCGCCGGGCACGCGGTAGGACTGCGCATCCGCGCTGCTGGCGAAGATCACGTCCTTGCCGTCACGCCAGACGGTCACGCGTGTGGTCGTGCCGTCAGCGTTGCTCTCTTCCAGCACGCACAGCGGTGTCTGCGCGGCGTCGACCGGCTGCGCCGGGTGCGTGCGCACCAGGAGCGCAGACAGCTCCTCGATGGTCTTGCGGTCGGAGATGTGCAGCGTCGTGTTGTCCGCGCTGTCCTCTGCCGGGACGGAGAAGAGCAGGCTACTCACGCTGTCGTCGAGCACCGGCGCGCTTTCCGGTGCGGGGGTGTCATCGGACTTCTGCGTTTCCGATTCCCGGACGGATGGGGCTGCGGTCACGGTCGGTGTCCGGCTGCTGTCGAGCGCGGTGCCGGAGCTGCTCTGCGCATGGAGACGCGGCGCGAACCAGAGCGTCGCGCCGAGGATGAGTGCGAGGCACGCTGCCATGACCGAGATCGGCAGCAGGGGGGACGTGCGGCCGGCCGCCGGACGTTTTCGCGCGGCCGGTTTTGCCGGCGGTGCTTTGTGCATCGGCGCGGGCGGCGTGCACCGCGCCGG
>ERZ809296.1698-NODE-1698-length-24281-cov-34.544663_pt1 | contig 24281 bp, 22 predicted proteins | sample MGYA00520511_ERZ809296 | MGnify/ENA primary metagenome ERZ809296 (study PRJEB31576, sample SAMEA3212662) | Homo sapiens | biome: human-gut; feature: human gut; material: fecal | place: Sweden | collected 2012 ... | reverse complement strand
TATGGGCAGTGCAATCGGCAAGCATTGCAGCTCTTCGAGCTGCTCGCTTGCAATGCAAACGCCTTTCTTTTGGACGGTCATACCGCCCGTTTTCTTTCCACGGAAAGAAAATGGGGGGGTGTGGTGCTGCGGCGCACACGCCGCATTTCCCCCGCCGCCTGAGACAGGCGGCGACATCTCCGCACCCTTTGGTGCAGAAAAAGGAGGCACTTTTGATGTCTTTCACCGAACATAACGTAAACGGTCTCATCTACGACACGTCCGATGTCATCACCGCCGCGGGGAGCGGCGCGGTGCACGCGTTCACGACGCGGCACGGCGGCGTGAGCCCTGCGCCCTACGATTCACTCAACTTTGCCGACAACAAGGGCGACACGAGCGAAAACTTACTCGAAAACTACCGCCGTCTCGGCGAGGCCGTAGGCTTTGACGCGAGCCGCGCCGTCGGCTGCCGCCAGATCCACTCTGACCTTGTCCGCATTGCATCGGAAGAGGACGCGGGCAAAATTCTCTGGGATGACCGTCCCTACGACGCCGACGGGCTCATCACGAACGTGCCGAACCTGCCGCTGTTCGCCTACGGGACGGACTGCTGCGTCATCACGCTCTACGACCCGACTTCGCGTTCGATCGGTGCGGTGCACGCCGGCTGGCGCGGTACGGCGAGCGGCATCGCGCTCAAGGCCGCCGTGTCGATGATGAGCTGCTACGGTGCCGATCCCTACACACTGCGCGCCGCCATCAGCCCGAGCATCGGCAAGTGCTGCTTTGAGACCGACAGCGACGTGGCCGACGCCTTTTTCGCCCTGCTCGACCCCGCGATGGACGAGCGCATCGAAAAGCGCGGCGACAAATACCACATCGACCTGAAGGCGATCAACCGCCTGTGGCTGCTGCGCGCGGGCATCGACCCCTCGCGCATCGACGTACACCCCGACTGCACGAAGTGCCACCCCGAGCGCTACTGGTCGCACCGCGCGATGGGCGACCGGCGCGGCGGCATGGCGGCGATGATCTGCCTTACGGAGGATGCGCTGTGAAGCGCCGCCTCTCTGCGCTTTTGTGCGCGCTGACGCTCGCGCTTTCGCTTTCGGGCTGCTGGAGCGGCGATGTGAGCGACGACAGCAGCGGCGACTTCTGGGAGGAAACGCCGCCGGTGGAAGCGGACACCTCCTCCACCCTGACGCCGATCACGTCGTTCGCACTGCCGTACTTGCAGGGCGTGACGCTCGACCCCATCACCTGCCCCGACGGCATGCAGCAGACGCTTGGCGCGCTGCTCTACGAGGGGCTTTTCGTGCTGGACGAGTCGTTTGCGCCGCAAAATGTGCTGTGCAGCCGCTATGAGCACAACGACGACTGCACGAGCTACACCTTTTACCTCCGCGACGGCGTCAGCTTTTCCGACGGCAGCAGCCTGACGGCAAGCGATGTGCTCGCGACGCTTCGCCGCGCGCAGGAGAGCGAGCGCTACAGCGCGCGCTTTGCCAACGTCGCCTCGATGCGCGCAAGCAACGGCGCGCTCATTGTCAATCTCACGCGCGCGGACAGCGCGTTCCCCGCGCTGCTTGACATCCCCATCGTCAAATCCGGTTCGGAGAAGAACACTGTGCCGCTCGGCACGGGGCCGTATCTCTTCGTCACGGACAGCGACGGCGCGTGCCTCAAGCAGAATCCCGACTGGCGCAGCGACGGCACGTTGCCGTTCGAGCGTATCGAGCTGCGCGCCGTCAAGGACGCGGACACGGCGTCGTACCTTTTCTCCTCGCGCGAGGTGCATCTGCTCTCGGCTGACCTGACGAGCAGCACGGGCGATCTGCGCAGCGCGGACACGGCGCTCACCGACTACGCGACGGCGAACATGATCTACCTCGGCTTCAACACACAGCGCGCGCCGCTCTCCGATGCATCGCTTCGCAGCGCCCTCGCGGGTGCGATCGACCGCGCGACCATCACGACGGGCTACCTCGCCGGTCACGCCGAGGCGGCGCGCTTCCCGCTCTCGCCGCACTCCAGCCTCTATCCGACGGAGATGGCATCGACGCTCGCTTCGCCTGACCTCGCCGCTGCGCTCGAAAGCGCGGGCGTGACGGAAAGCCGCCCCCGCACGATGACGATCCTGGTCAGCGAGAGCGACTCGTTCAAGGTCTCCATCGCCGACTATCTGAGCCGCACGCTCTCGACCGACGTTCTGACGGTCAGCGTGCGCTCACTCCCGTGGAACGACTATCTGACCGCGCTGCAAAACGGGAATTTTGACCTGTATCTCGGCGAGGTGCGTCTGACGGCGAACTGGGACATTTCGTCCCTCGCGCGCACCGGCGGCGCGCTGAACTATGGCCGCTACGCGGACGCGCAGTGCAACACGCTGCTCGATGCGTTCTCACTCAATGAGACGGATCAGACCGCCCGCGCGCTGTACCGCTACCTTGCCCAGAGCGCGCCCATCGCGCCCATCGCATTCAAGACCGCGTCTGTCCTGACGCCGAGCGGCCTCATCGACGGACTGAACCCCACCGTCTCCTCCCCGTTCTACGGGATCGAGGGCTGGACGGTGCACTTTGACAAGGGATGAGAGCGTAACAAGCGGGATTTGTGAGGTTGATTATAGACATAGAATTTGAGGAATTAACCCATCAGAATTTTTCGGATGCTTGCAATATCGATAGGGATGACATCCCTGAGAATTTTGTTGATACATCTTCAACGATAATAAATATTACAGATTATGGTCTTAATCATCATTGTATGGGACATGCCTTTGTTGTGAAGTATCGTGAGAAGTCGATTGGTCTCATTCTTTTGGGTGAGGCAATTCCCTGGAAGACAGACCCGCCGGAAATGAGCAAAGAGCCTTTCTATCGTTTGATGGGATTTGTAGTTGATAAAGGATATCGTGGTTGCGGCATTGGCGGAGAAATATTGGAAAAGACGATACAGCTTGTTTATCGTGACTTTGGTAAGCGCCCCATTGCCTTAGGGTGTCATAAGGATAATATTCAGGCAGAACACTTTTATTTACGACACGGGTTTAAGAAAATGGATGTTATGGAAGGAAATGACTACCTACTATTATTTAAGATTCACCAATTGATAACGTTCAGTTTGCCGCAGCGCTCCCTCTAACCCTACGCTTTCCCCCATAACAACAAAAAAACGCTCCTCCGCATTCGCGGAGGAGCGTTTGCTTTTCTCGCTTAATACTGCCGCACCACGGCAACGACGCGGCCCAAGATCGTGCACTCGCGGCCGTCGATGGGCTGGTAGTCGGGGTTCGCGGGCATGAGCCAGACCTCGCTGCCCTTGCGCTTGAGCGTTTTGACCGTCGCCTCGTCACCAAGCAGCGCGACCACGATCTGCCCGTTCTGCGCGAGGTTCTGGCGGTGGACGACGACAAGGTCGTCCGGCAGGATGCCGACGCCGAGCATCGACTCGCCGCGCACACGCAGGGCGAAATACTCGTCATCGTGCCCGCCGGTGTCGAACGTCAGGTAGTCCTCGATGCACTCCTGCGCCAAAATCGGGTTACCGGCGGCAACATTGCCGAGGATCGGCACCTGACGGCGGCGCGGGGCAAGCTCGTCGATCTCGACGGGCTGCGGCGCAACGGGAACGGCCTGCAGCTGCTTTTTGAGCGTGATGGCACGGCCCTTGCCCGCGCTCTTCTCAATGAGCCCCATCTCCTGCAGGTGCTTGATATGGAAGTGGACCGTGGAGGGTGACTTGAGTCCCAGCGCCTCACCGACTTCGCGCACAGAGGGGGCATAGCCGTGTTCGGCGATGCTCTCTGCTATATAATCGTATACGCGCTGCTGCATTCTGGACAGTTTTTCCATCTTGTGCGCCCCTTCCAACATTTGTTCGAATTTATGATACCACATTTTTCCCGAAATGCAACATCTGTTTTAGGATTTTATGTCAATTTCGCGGCTTTTTTCTGCCGCGAAATTTTTTGATCTTTTTTGCGTCCGGCTATTGACAAATGCCGCTTGATGTATTATTGTACTAATTACTTAATACAGTGATACACAAGGAGGATCACTATGGACTGGAACTTCCGCAATGACCAGCCGATCTACTCCCAGCTGACACAGCGGTTGACGGAGGCCATCGTCTCCGGCATCTACGCGCCGGGAGAAAAGCTCCCCTCCGTGCGAGAGCTTGCGGTGGAGGCGGGCGTCAACCCCAACACGGTCCAGCGCGCGCTATCCGAGCTCGAACGCGACGGTCTGGTGTTTTCCCAGCGCACGGCGGGACGGTTCGTCACGGAAAATGAAAACATGATCGCAAATGCCAAGCTCCGCATTGCGGACGAGTGCGTGGGAGAATTTCTCCACTCGATGAAAACGCTCGGCTGCACGAGAGACGAAGTCATAGCTCTCATTCAGGGAGCTAAGGAGGAGGAAGAATGAGTATTTTTGAATGCAAGGCGCTCACGAAAAATTACGGCGCCAAAACGGTGCTCGACAGCATCGATCTCACAATCGAACCCGGGCGCATCGTGGGCCTGCTCGGCCCCAACGGCAGCGGCAAGACGACGCTCATCAAGCTCGCCAACGGCCTTCTGACGCCGACGTCGGGCGAAATTCTGATCGCAGGCAACGCCCCCTGCCGCGCAACGAAGGCCATTGTCTCGTACCTGCCCGACCGAAACACGCTGCCCGGCTGGATGACGATCGCGCAGGCGCTTGACTACTACGGTGACTTTTATTCGGACTTCCGCCGCGGCGTGGCCGAAGCGATGCTGATGAACCTCGGCCTTGACCGCACACAGAAGATTAAGACGCCTCCAAAGGCATGCGCGAGAAGACGCAGCTCATCCTGACGATGAGCCGCGACGCCAAGCTCTATCTCCTTGACGAGCCCATCGGCGGCGTCGACCCCGCGACGCGCGACTACATCCTGCGCACGATCATCGGCAACTACAGCGAGGACGCAGCGGTCATCATCTCCACGCACCTGATCGCCGATGTCGAGCAGATCCTTGACGAGGTCGTGTTCCTGCGCGAGGGGCAGGTCATGCTCCACGAGAGCGTGGAGACCATTCGAGATGAAAAGGGCAAGAGCGTTGACGAGCTCTTCCGGGAGGTATTTAGATGCTGAGCAAACTGATCAAACATGAATTCCGTGCAACGAGCCGCATCATGTGGCCGGTCTTTCTTGGAATGCTGGCACTGACGGCGCTGATGCGTTTTTCTCAGTTGCTCCTGAACGGCGGGCACATTCCCTGGCTCTTACAGCTCATCGGCGTACTGCTGGTCATCGGCTTTGTGATGGGCCTCTTTGCGCTGGCGTTTGCGCCGCTGGTGCTCTCCGCCTGCCGCTGGCGCGACCACGTGCTCAAGGATGAGGGTTACCTCACGCTGACGCTGCCGGTGAGCCTCCATCAGCTGCTCATCTCCAAGCTCATCGTTTCCGCCGTGTGGTATGCTGCGGCGTTCATCGTGGGACTTCTCTCGCTGCTGATTGCTGCCTCCGGCTGGAGCACTTTCCAGTATGTCCCCGATTTTTTCAATGATGTTTTCACAGCGTTCTTCGCAATGGAGGCCTCGCTGCGCAGTCACGCGCTGCTGATCGTCTTTGAGCTTTTCTGCAATTTCGTCTTTGCCGTTTTTGCCGCCGAGCTCGTGGTCTACGCCGCCTATTCCATCGGTTACAGCTTCAATAAGCGCAAGGAGCTGTGGACGGTCATCCTGATTCTCGTGTTCTTCCAGCTTGCGCAGTTCACCGCCATCGCCATGATCGGCCTGTTCATCCATACATGGATCTCACTGGACGCCAACACCCTGCCCACAGGCATCGAGCTGCTGCTCCTCTGGGGCATGCTCGGCGAACTTCTCTTCTGCGCGATCGGCTACGCCGTGACGTGGTACTTCACGACGAAAAAACTGAATCTCGAGTAACGCGTTTTCGAAAAAGCAGCCGCGAAAGGTCTCCGCTTTTCCGGCTGCTTTTTTGCACCCTTTTTTCGGCAAAATTTCCCCAGGGGCGAAAATTATGTCAACCGTCAGTTTCTAACTCACTCGTTTGAAAGGAGTCATCTCATGCAAATTCTGACTGTTAGCGGTCTTCAAAAGACCTACACCACGCGCTTTGGCGGCAGCAAGGTCCAGGCGCTCAAAAATGTCAACTTCACCGTCGAATCCGGTGAGTATGTCGCCATCATGGGCGAGAGCGGCAGCGGCAAAACGACGCTTCTCAATATCCTCGCCGCGCTCGACAAGCCCACCGGCGGCACGGTGCTGCTCGGCGGCAAGAACCTCTCCGAGATTCCCGAAGAAACCGCTGCAGCCTTCCGCCGCGACAATCTGGGCTTTGTGTTTCAGGACTTCAGCCTGCTCGACACGTTCTCGCTCGAGGACAACATCTGCCTGCCGCTCGTGCTCGCGGGCAAGTCGCGCACGGAGATGCGCGACCGGCTCTCACCGCTCGCCTACGACCTCGGCATCGAGACGCTGCTCAAAAAGTACCCCTACGAGGTCTCCGGCGGACAGAAGCAGCGCGCCGCCGTCGCCCGCGCGCTCATCACCCGCCCGCAGATCTTGCTGGCCGACGAGCCGACCGGCGCGCTCGACTCCCGCTCGACCGACGAGCTCTTGAAGCTCTTCGGCGAGATCAACGCCTCTGGCCAGACCATCGTGATGGTCACGCACTCTGTGCGCGCGGCGAGCTGCTCCTCGCGCGTGCTGTTCCTGCGCGACGGCGAGGTTTCGCTGGAGTTAAAGCGCGGCAAGGACACGGATTCCCAGTTCTACCAGCGTATCACCGATGCGCTCACGCAGCAGCAGACGGGAGGCGAATGCGCATGAAACCCACCTTTTACCCCCGCCTTGCGTGGATGGGTATCAAAAAGAACGCAAGGCTCTATGTGCCCTATCTTCTCTCCTGCGCGTTCATGGCAGCGATGCTGTATGTCATTGCGTACCTCGCCGTCACCCCCGCGCTCTATACGGTCAATGGCAAGGTGAACGGCTCCGGCACCTCTGCGGTCGCGATGACGATGCGCCTCGGTTCGTTCGTCGTATCGGTGTTCATCGCGCTGTTTCTCTTCTACACGAACAGCTTTCTCCTGCGTCGCCGCAAGAAGGAATTCGGCCTTTACAGCGTGCTCGGCATGGACCGCGGCGCACTCAGCGCCATTCTCTTCTGGGAGACACTTCTGGCCGCGGCGTTCACGCTGATCGCGGGGCTTGGCCTCGGCCTGCTGCTCTCCTATGTCTCGCAGTCCGCACTGCTGCGGCTTTTATCTCTCCCCGCCGCGGCTTTCACCATGAGCCTTGCCGCCATCAAGCAGTGCGCCATCACGTTCATCGCCATCTTCGCGCTGCTCTATGTGCGCGGTGTGCTGTCGCTGCGCCACACACAGGGCGCGACGCTTTTGAAGAGCGAAAACGTCGGCGAAAAGCCGCCGAAGTCGCAATGGCTGCTCGTCATCCCCGGCCTTGCGCTGCTGCTCGGCGCGTACTACATCGCCGCGACCATCAACGACCCCGTACAGGCGATGCTGCTCTTCTTCCTCGCGGTCATCATGGTCATTCTATCGACGTATCTTCTCTTCATCTCCGGCAGCGTGACGCTCTGCAAAACACTCCAGAAGGATGAAAAATTCTACTACAAAAAGCGCAACTTTGTTTCCCTCTCGTCGCTCACCTACCGCATGAAGCGAAACGGCGCGGGCCTCGCCTCCATCTGCATTCTCTCGACGATGGTGCTGGTGATGCTTGCTTCGACGGCGAGCCTCTATTTTGGCGCGGAGGACGCGATCAACACGCTTGCCGTCCAGAATCACTGGCATCCCACGGAAATGGCGGACGTCCGTGCGGAGTTCTTCTCGCTCTACGGCAGTCTCTTCTTCCTCGGCATTCTTTTAAGTGTGCTGTTTCTGTTCGCAACGCTCCTGATGCTCTACTACAAACAGGTCGTGGAGGGGTATGAGGATGCCTCGCGCTTTGCCATCATGCAGCGCGTGGGCATGACCAAGCGCGACATCCGTGAGAGCGTGAACGCGCAAATGCTGCTCATTTTCCTGCTGCCGCTCGCCGCGGCGGCGCTGCACCTCGCCTTCGCCCAGCCGATGGTCTGGCAGATCATGCAGCTGTTCGGCATCCAGAACCTCACGCTGTTTCTCGGCGTGACCGGCGCAGCGCTGCTTCTTTTCGCACTGCTCTACTGCGCGATGTACCGCCTGACGTCGAATGCGTATTTCCGCATCGTCAGCACTGGCGGTGCCGCGGCGTGACGCGCTTTACTATATAGAGAACGGGACGGAAATGTTCATTTCCGTCCCGTTCTTCTTTTTCTCTTTTTACACCAGCAGACCGTATTTTTCGACCAGCGGCGCAAGGGCATCTTCGGTGAGATTTCCCTCGTACAAGGCTCTTCCCTGATAGGCGCGCACGCCCGCTTCCAAAAGCTCCGCGTCGTCGCAGATAAGGCACAGCGGCTTTCTGATCATGTACTGGTAGTCCGCCAGCGCGTCGACGTCCGCCCAGGACGCGAGCTTCAGCGCGACCATCGGCCATTCGTCATCCATCGCGTCGGAGAGCTTATCCTCCAAATCGCCGTCCGCGGTCAGCACCGCGCCGTGCGTCGCATCGGCGGGCAGGAAGAAGGCTTCCTTCTCCGTTGCCGCGGGAAGAAGGTCGAGGCATTCCGGTGCGGGGCGAACGTATTCCGCGTCCTTGAGCGCTGCTTTCAGCGCGGCGATGTGCTCCTCCGTCGTGCCGCAGCAGCCGCCGAAGAGGGCCACACCTGCCTTGAGCATCTCGGGCACCAGCGCGACAAATTCCTCCGGTGGGCAGTTGTACACGGCCTCGCCGTTCACGATCTCCGGCATGCCGGCGTTGGGCTTGGCGATCAGCGGCACGCGCGCGTATTTATGCAGGCGTTGGAGCTGCGGCAACATCTGCTCGGGGCCTGCCGAGCAGTTCAGGCCGAATGCGCTCACGCCCATGCCCTCCATCACGGAAAGCGCCGCGACCACGTCCGTACCGGAGAGGATCTTGCCGCTCTCATCGCAGGTAAAGGACACAAGGATGGGCTTTTTGCTCATGCTGCGGATCGCCAGAACCGCCGCACGCGCATCGGTCAGCGTCATCATCGTCTCGATAACGTAAAGGTCGACGCCCGCCTGCTCAAGGCCCGCCGCCTGCTCGGTGTAAATGTCGACGAGCTCTTCAAACGACGCGTCGCCAAGAGGGGCTAAAAAGCGGCCCGTGGGCGCGATATCGCCCGCGACCCATGCTTTTCCGTCCGCCGCCTGTTTCGAGAGCTGCGCGAGCGCTTTGTTCATCTCCTCCGTGCGGTTGAAGATGCCGCGCTCTTCGAGCTTCTGGCGGTTGCCGCCGAACGTCGGCGCGTAGAGCACATTCGAGCCGCTCGCCACATACTTGCGCTGAATTTCAAGGATGCTCTCGGGATGCTCGAGCACCCATTGCTCGGCGCTCATGTCGCCAGTGAAGCCGCGCTTTTGGAGCTCGGTGCCGGTCGCGCCGTCCAAAATCACGGGAAACTGCATTTCCATAGGGTATTCCTCCATTAAAAATTCCTGTTCGGAACGATTTTCAAAATGTCAAACTGTCGGTGAACGCGCGGGAAAAGTCGTCGCGCCCGGAAAGCTCGAGATAGCGGCACTTTTCGGGAATCTCCGCGAGCTTTCGCCAGTTTTCCCCGTCAAGCGCCAGCATCGAAGCGCCCGCGAGCGCCGCGTTGCCAAGGGGTCTGATTTTACTAAGGCACGCGCGCGGCAGCATGCCGATGCGCACTGCACTCTCGGGCGAGAGATAGTTGCCGAACCCGCCCGCGAGCTCCACACTCGCAATGTCGTCCGCCGTCACGCCGCGCTGCTCGAGCAGCACCCGAATACCGCCTGCCACCGCCGCCTTGGCAAGCTGCAAGTTGCGCACGTCACGCGCCGTCAGGCTGACGGCCTTCGTCAGGTGGAAGACGCCGTTGCCCTGGCCGTCCTCGGTCAGATAGCGGCGCATGTCCTCCGGTACGTCCTGCGGCGGCAGCAGCCGCCCGCTTTCGTTGATCACGTCGCGGTCCAAAAGCACGGCGACGAGGTCGACCAGTCCCGAGCCGCAGATGCCCTTTGCCTCTCCCCCGCCGACAATGTCGCAGAGGAAGCCCCTGTCATAGCTCACATGGCTCACCGCGCCCGTGATGCCCGGCATGCCGCAGCTGATGCCCGCGCCCTCAAACGCTGGGCCCGAGGCGACCGCGCAGCAGAGCGCGCCACTCTCATTTCCCAGCGCCATTTCGCCGTTCGTGCCGATATCGAGAAACAGCCGCAATTCTGGCTGCACAAAAAGGCCGTCTGCCAACAGTCCCGCCGTGATATCGCCGCCGACATAGCCCGCGACGCACGGGGCAAATTGCACGGGAATGCCCGAAAGCAGCTCACCCGCGCCGTCTTCAAACAGCGTCTCCGGCTGAAACGGCGCGCGGGCGATGGACGCGACCTCGCGCCCGTCGAAAATGTGCTGCATCACGGTATTGCCCGCAATGACGAGCTCCTTGACCTCCTCCAACTTCCGTCCGGCGGCGGAAAGTGTCTGTCGCAAAAGTGTCTCGGTCTGCGCGCGGATACAGCGCGACAGCTCGCCGAGCCCGTCGGACGCTTCCATCGTGTGCTGGATGCGGCTGATAACGTCCGCGCCGTAGGGCGCCTGCGCGTTCCAGTCCTGAGCCTGCGCGAGCAGCTTTCCGTCTGCGCGGTCGAAGAGCCGCAGCGCCACCGTCGTCGTACCGAGGTCGACTGCCGCGCCAAGGTCCGAACGGCCCGCCTGCGCCTTTGGCAGTGTGAGCGTGTCCGTCAGGATGACGCCGCGCATCGTCTCGGGCAGGTCGATCCAATCGCCGTCCTGCGCTTTCGTCTTGCAGGCAAGGCGCGGTACACCGTTCACCTTCACGCGGCATTTGCCGCAGCGGCCCTTGCCGCCGCAGGCTGCGGGGATGGAATATCCCGCCCGCCGCAGCGCGGAGAGCAGCGTCTCCCCTGCTTCGAACGGGACCGGTGTGATTTTCGCCCCCTGCTGAACTTGAATGCTTGACACGAACTTCCCCCACCCATATAATAGATAAATAATGTATAAATAGCATTTTATGCAGAAATAAATTCCCTTGTCAAGAGGCATTGCTTATGACAGACCTTCTCTCCCTCGCCCGCGAGGTCGGCTTTTCCCAGTGCGCAGCAGTGAATATGGATGCACTCGATTCGCTCGAAGCCGTTCGCGACATGTGCAAAGCTGACCGCTGCGGCCGCTACGGCAAAAGCTGGAGCTGCCCGCCCGCCTGCAGCACACTCGAGCAGGCAAGGGCGCAAATCAAGCGCTATTCACAGGGGATTTTGGTGCAGAGCACCGCGCAGCTCGAGGATGAATTTGATTACACTGGTATGACGTCACTCTTGGAGGCGCATAAAAAGCGCTTTTTGACCTTCGCCCGCCAGGCGCGGCTCTTATATCCCCACTGCCTGCCGCTGACGGCGGGCACCTGCACGCTCTGCCATACCTGCACCTATCCGGACCGTCCCTGTCGCCATCCCAAGCAGAGGCTTTCTTCGATGGAGGCCTACGGGCTGTTCGTCAGTGACGTCTGCGTCCGCTCAAACCTCGCCTACAACTATGGTCCCCGCACTTTGACCTACACAGCCTGCGTGCTGTATTGACAAAGGAGATCTTCCCCATGTCTACCCCGAAAGGAATTTTTCTTGAACTCATCAAGCCCGACGGCCAGCCCGAGCGTCAGCTCTGCCAGTATGAAGCGCTGCACATGTGCCTGACGGACCCTATCAACACCTATCTTCGCGGCAACCGCAAGCGCGGCACCGTGAGCAAGGACCGCTGGGGCACGACCATCAGCTTCCCCGAAGATGCGCCCGGCCCCATCCCCGTCCACACACCGGAGCTGACGGTCTGTCCCGATGTGACACACTGGAAGGACACCGTCCACGTCCCCGATCTGAGCGTCTGCTCCGAGGGCTGGGAGGAGTGCCGCACGCGCTCGCGCGCCGCCGCGGACGCCGAGGGCAAGCTCCTCGCCGGCTTCATGGGCACAGGCATTTTTGAGCAGTGCCACTTCCTCATGGGCTTTGAAGATACGCTGACCGCGCTCTACGAGCATCCCGACGAGATGCACGAGCTCATCGAGACGATCACGCAGTACCGTCTCGACTATGTCCGCCGTCTGATCGACGGCCTGCAGCCCGATGTCATCTTCTCCCACGATGACTGGGGCACGAAAAATGCCCTCTTTATGAAGCCCGACATGTGGCGCGAGTTTTTCAAGGAGCCCTACCACCGCTTTTATGGCTACATCCGCTCGCGCGGCGTCATCACCATCCACCACGCGGACTCGTACCTCGTCCCCATCGTGGACGACATGGCCGAGATTGGCATTCAGGTCTGGCAGGGCACGCTGCCGGAGAACGACATCCCCGCCCTCCAGCGCCACTTAAGCGGCAAGCTCACGCTCATGGGCGGCTTCGGCGCGGCCATCGACCGCGCGGATGCGCAGCCGGATGAAATTCTCGCCTACGCAAGAGACACGCTCGCGCGCTGCTGCCCCGGCGGGCACTTCATCCCCTCGATCACCTATGGCCTTGCCGGTACGGTCTTCCCGCACGTGGATCAGTACCTCGATCAGGCCGTGAACGAGTACAACGCGGGGCTGCACATCCCCGTCACGCCGCTCCCCGCCGTGCCGAAGCGCAAGATCAGTGAGGCAAAGGCCGAGACGGTACAGGCCGCAGCCTCCGCGCAGGAGTCCGCCGATGTGTTTGAAAACATCGCCCGCGCACTCGAGCGCGGCCAGCAGAAAAAGTTGCTCTCCCTCTGCCAGCAGGCACTCGACGAGGGCTGCGGGCCGAGTGACATTCTCTCACGAGGGATGATCGTCGGCATGAACCGCCTCGGCGAGGCGTTCTCCGCCAACCGCGCGTTCGTTCCCGAAATGCTCATGGCCGCGCGCTGCATGTCCGCCGCCACGGAGCTTCTGAAGCCCCTGATGGTCGGCGAGGGCACCGAGCCCGTCGGCCGCGTGTGCCTCGGCACCGTGAAGGGCGACATGCACGACATCGGCAAGAATCTCGTCCGCATCATGATGGAGGGCAGCGGCATCGAGGTCTTTGACCTCGGCGTAGACACGTCGGCGGAGCAGTTCGTCAGCACCGCCGTGGAGAATCACTGCGGCGTGATTGCCTGCTCGTCGCTGCTGACCACCACGATGGAGGAAATGCGCGAGGTCGTCAAGCTCGTCCACGAGCGCGGCCTGCAGGATCAGATCAAGGTCATGGTCGGCGGCGCGCCCATCAGCCAGAGCTTCTGCGACGAGATCGGCGCGGATTACTACGCCGAAGACGCCGGTGCCGCCGCCCGCGAGGCGGTGAAGATCCTGAAAGTGCAGAAGGCGTCGTAAACAATTACAATACATCAAAAAGGTCCCGTCCGAAGACGGGACCTTTTTCTATGCATTCTGTTGTACGGTACGTGTCCTTACTTGCCCGCGTACTCGACCAGCATCTCGAAGAAGTTCAGGCAGGTCTCATAGTCGCACAGGGCCTTTTCGGGGGTCTTGGTGTAAAGCACGAACTTGCAGTCATTCTCGGGGTGGAACTGCACGCCGAGGCAGAACGTCTTATCCTGACGCTCGACCGCTTCAATGACTTCCACGCCGTCATACGTCGCCGTGCTGACGACGGTGAGGTTCGTGCCCTCAACGCCGCCAACCGCCTGGTGGTGCCAGGAGGAAACGTTCTTCAGCTCCGTGGAGCCGACGATCTTATAGAGCCACTTGGAGGCGTCCTTATTGATGGTCACATCGTGGCGGGCATAGGTGCGGTCAGGCGCGTCGGCCGGCATTCTGTGCGTATCGTTGTAGGTCTTCCCCTGCTCCTTATAGTAGTTGGGGATATCCTGGATGAACGTGCAGCCGGAGACGATGGACATCACCTGCTCGCCGCGGCAGACCGCGAACGTCGGCACGTCTTTTTCAAGGCAGTAGGCCATGAGCATGTAGTCGGAGATATCGCGCGTGGCGTTGATCTCTTCACCCTCGTTCTTTTCCTTCTCGGGGACCTTGAACAGGGACGGGCTCACATCCTCGCCGCCGGTGAAGAAGACGCCGTCGATGGCCTGCATCACAGCGCCGACGTTGCTGGCCGTGAGATCCTTTTCCTTCACCTTGTCAGCGTATTCCTGCTTGAGCATGCCGCTCTCTTCGAGATACGCGGACTCGATCTTGCCCTCGGCATCGTACTTCACGGCCGTGCTCGTCACCTGATCGAGCTCGACGGGGATAGCGCCGACGGTCTTGAAGATCGTCTTGTGGGAATCGTAATTCTGGCCGTTGTAGGACCAGCTGATGCCGATGACCGGCTTGTCCGCGATCGCCGCGGCATTCTTGAGCATCTGCTCGAGCATCGCCGTCGTCACGGGCTTGGCGGCCTCGTAGGTCAGGCCGTCCATCAGGCCGGACCAGACAGCCATATCGTCATAATCCGCGGGCCAATCCTTCAGCAGTGCCTTGTCCAGGCCGGTGCTGCGCAGGATCATCGCGGCCGCTTCCAACTGCGTAACGGCTGCGTCGGGCGCAAATGCGTCCTTGCTGACGCCGTTGACAATGCCCTTGGAGTAGGCGAGGTTGATCGCGCCTTCAAACTTGCTGCCCTCGACAACATCCTTGAATGCGCTCGCATCCTTGGCGCTCGCTTCCGCCTGTGCGGCGAGGCCCATGTTCTTGATGACCTCCTGCGTCACTTCGGCGCGGGTCATCGAAGCGGCGTTATCATCTGCGAAGGCGGTGACGGAGAGACTGAGCGCGAGAACAAGTGCCAGGATCAGGGATGTTGCTTTCAGAGACAATCTTTTCATACAAATTCTCCTTCGTTCGATATTGGGCGGCACGCGCATGCCGCTCTACCGCCATGATAGCGAGGCAAAGTAAAAATAGCAAGTTAAAGTTTAAACAAACCGCATTTTTAGCCACTGTATACAACCCATCGGCCACTTTTTCCGTGTGATATGCACAATTGCTTTTCCGCTCTCGCATTTTCACTATTCAAGCCGCCGGTGTACGATTTTTGCCCCGCCCTTGTTTTTATGGGGCAATCACGGTATACTATAAAAATAAGCACCGTTCCCATTTCATCAGAAAGGAAATATTCTATGGATATCAAATTTTCCGGCTCGGACGCCGGCGGCTTTCAGTTCGACCCGAACGCCGCGCCCAAGCCCAAACGCGAGCGCAAGCCCCGCAAGTCGATCGGCAGCAAGGGCGGCCGCATCGCGGTCAACACGCTCGTCACGCTGCTTGTCGGCGCGGTCTTCTTCTATGTGCAGCTGCCCGCCATCAACCTGCACGCCGAGGAGTTCTACGGTTTCGTGCTGCTGCTTTGCGTCACGTACTGCATCTGCGCGCTCTTCACCTCCGGCTTCCAGGGCACGGGGGCCAAGGGCTACTTCACGTTCGTCAAAAAGCAGTGCACCGTGCCCTTTATCGTCATGGCGCTGATGATCGTCACGGCGCTCGTCGGCGCGCTGACATCGTGGGTCGTGCTGCGGACCAAGGACTATCAAGCGCTGCTGCCGATCGACAGCGGCAGCTTTGCAAGCGAAATTGAAGAGGTCTCGTATGACCGCATCCCGATGCTCGACCGCGACAGCGCCGAAAAGCTCGGCGACCGCAAGCTCGGCGAGCTGGCCGACATGGTCTCGCAGTTCGAGGTCGCGGAAAACTACACGCAGATCAACTACCATGGCCGCCCCGTGCGCGTCACGCCGCTGCGCTACGGCGACATCATCAAGTGGTTCAACAACCGTTCGGAGGGGCTGCCCGCCTACCTTATCATCGACATGGTCACACAGAACGTCGAGGTCGTGCGTTTGGATGACGGCATGAAGTACACGACCGCTGAGCACTTCTCCCGCAACCTCTACCGTCATCTGCGCTTCGCATATCCTACCTATATGTTTGAAGAACCGGTCTTCGAGATCGACGAGGACGGCACGCCCTACTGGGTCTGCGCCAAGAAGGAAAAGACCATCGGCCTGTTCGGCGGCACGGACAACCACGGCGCGGTGCTCGTCAACGCCATCACGGGCGAGAGCGAATACTATGAAGAGCCGCCCGCGTGGGTCGACCACGTCTACTCCGCCGAGCTCATCATCGAGCAGTATGACTATTACGGCCAGTATCACAACGGCTTCTGGAATTCGATCTTCGGCCAGCGCGACGTGACGGTCACGACCGACGGCTACAACTACCTTGCTGAAGGTGACGACGTTTACCTCTACACGGGCGTCACGAGCGTCGGCGGCGACGAGAGCAACATCGGCTTCCTGCTCTCCAACCAGCGCACGAAGGAGACAAAGTACTATCCCTGCGCGGGCGCGACGGAGTACAGCGCCATGGACAGCGCCGAGGGTCAGGTGCAGAACCTTCGCTATAACGCGACGTTCCCGCTGCTTTTGAACATCGCCGAGCAGCCGACGTACTTCATGGCGCTCAAGGACGCGAGCGAGCTCGTCAAGATGTACGCGATGGTCAATGTCAACCAGTACCAGATCGTCGCCACCGGCGCGACGGTCGCCGACTGCGAGGCTAACTACCGTCAAATGCTGCTCAAAAATAACCTCATCTCCGACGATCAGGGCTCCATCGACGTCACGCCGAGCGATTATAAGAGCGTCGAGGGCACGATCGCCGAGATCCGCACGGCAGTCGTAGATGGCAACAGCATCTACTTCCTGCGCTTTGACGGCGAGAGCGCCTTCTCCGTGCGCATGAGCGCGGCTGAGGTCGCCTATGCGCCGCTGCTGAACGTCGGCGACCGCGTGTGCGTCTACTACCGCGACGGCTACGTCACGGAAAACTGGATCGAAGCGTCCGACGTCGAGCTGCTGGATGGCAGCGCCCAGAGCGCACCGCCCGTAGAAACGAGCGTTTCGACTGAGGACAGCGCGGATCCCGTCGAAAACGCACAGGAAATGCCGTAAAGCGGCGGCAAAGCACTTTCTATTACAAATTTTGATAGGGGTGGCGACACCCCTATCTCTTTTTGGAATGCATTGCACAAAAATGCAAGATTATGAGCAGTTTTTCTCGATGAAATAACCACTTTGAAAGTTGGCTTGCATCAATCTAATATGTTTTATTAAAAAAGTTAAAGTTTTTTGCCAAATTTTCTGCTAAATGCACAAAAAGTTAGAAAGAATTTCTTGCACAGCGCCAATAGCGTTTTGCTTGAGAATTTTTCCCTTTGGTGATAAACTCATAGACAAGATGGCTGAACCATCAAGCCCTGATTTTCAGGGTAATTTTAGAGGAGGCTACTTATCATGAACGCTTACATTGAGAGAGTTCTTGCCGAGACCAAGGCCAAGAACGCGAATGAGCCCGAATTCCTGCAGACCGTCGAAGAAGTCCTGTCTTCCCTCGAGCCGGTCATCAACGCCCACCCCGAGTACGAGAAGGCCTGCCTGCTTGAGCGCATGGTCGAGCCCGAGCGCACCATCGAGTTCCGTGTTGTCTGGATGGACGATAACCTTCAGTATCACGTCAACCGTGGTTACCGCGTGCAGTACAACGCGGCCCTCGGCCCCTACAAGGGCGGCCTGCGTTTCGCTTCCAACGTTAACCTTTCCATCATCAAGTTCCTCGGCTTCGAGCAGACCTTCAAGGATGCTCTGACCTGCCTGCCCATCGGCGGTGCCAAGGGCGGTTCCGACTTCTCCCCCATCGGCCGCAGCGACGGCGAAGTCATGCGCTTCTGCCAGGCCTTCATGACCGAGTTCCATCGTCACATCGGTCAGGACATCGACTGCCCCGCTGGTGACGTTGGTGTCGGCGGCCGCGAGGTCGGTTATCTGTACGGCCAGTATCGCCGCATCGTCGGTGCTGCCGAGTTCGGTGCTATGTCCGGTAAGGCTGTCTGCACCGGCGGTTCCATCCTCCGTCCCGAGGCTACCGGTTTCGGCGCTGTCTATTATCTGCGCGAAGTCCTGAAGCACGACGGCAAGGAAGTCAAGGGCATCCGTGTCGCCATGTCCGGCTACGGCAACGTGGGCTGGGGCATCATGAAGAAGATCGACGAGCTCGGCGGTAAGGTCACCTACTTCGCCGGTCCCGACGGCTACATCCACGACCCCGATGGCGTCTGCGGCGAAGAGAAGCTCAACTTCATCCTCGAGATGCGCGCCAAGGATCCTATGCACTGCAAGCCCTATGCCGATAAGTTCGGTGTTGAGTTCGTCGAGGGTCAGAAGTGCTGGGGCGTCAAGGACGTTGACGTTTACATGCCCGCCGCCACCCAGAACGACGTCAACATGGAGTGGGCGAAGAAGATCGCCGAGTCCGGTGTTCCCTACTACATCGAGGTCGGCAACATGCCCACCACCAACGATGCTCTCGCTTTCCTGATGGAGCAGAAGAACCTCACCGTCGCTCCTTCCAAGGCTGTTAACGCCTGCGGCGTTTCCGTCTCCGAGCTCGAAATGGCTCAGAACGCTCAGCGCATCTACTGGAGCGCTGAGGAAGTCGACGCCAAGATGGAGTCCATCATGAAGAACATCTATGATGCTTCTGTTGAGGCTGCCGAGCGCTATGGTCTGGGCTACAACCTGGTCGCCGGTGCTAACATCGCTGGCTTCCAGAAGGTCGCCGACGCCATGATGGCTCAGGGTATTTTCTAATCGAAAATCCCTCACGACTTTCTCGTGCCGCACATCTGTGCGCATGAACCAACAAGAAAAAGGCATCCTGCTTTCGCAGGGTGCCTTTTTTGTTGTTCTCAGGTGTTGTCGCGGCTGATGGGCTTTCGCACCAGCAGCGCAAGCAGCGCCTTTTTGTCGAGCGGACAGAGCGGATAGAGATACCCCTTCCCCACGATCGGCTTCGTCGTCGCGAGCAGCACGACGATCACGATGCACCCGAGCACCAGCCCGATCCAGTCCAGCGCGCCGACAAACAGCAGCAGCATCAGCCGCAGCAGCTTGAAGGCGTAGCCGAGCTCATAGCTCGGCTGGGCGAAGTTCGCGATGGCGACGAACGCCATGTAGGCCAGCACCTCCGGCACGAGCCAGTGCGCCTGCACGGCGAAATCGCCGAGCACGAGCGCACCAAGCATGCTGAATGAGTTGGAGAACACGTCCGGCGTGTTGAGCGAGGCGAGCTTCAATAGGTCGACGATAAACTCCGCCAGCAAAAGCTGCACAAGCAGCGGCACGGAGTAGTCGCTGTCGATGGCCAAAAACTCAAGCCCCGCCTGCGTGCGCGCGGGGTCCTTCACAAGCAGGAACCACACGGGTGTGATAAACATCGTGAGCAAAAACACCACAATGCGCAGGATGCGCAGATACGTCCCGATCAGCGGCGGAAAGTAGAAGTCGTTTGCCTCCTGCACAAAGTCGAAAAAGTGCGTCGGCAGGATCATCGCCGCGGGCGAGTTGTCCACGAGCACGACGATGTCACCTTCCATGACGCAGGCCGTCGCGGCGTCGGGCCGCTCAGTGTATCGCACCTTGGGAAACGGCGTCCACCACTGCTTCTTGCCCATCATCGCCTCAGCGATGCTCTCTTGGCTCATCGAGACCGAGCGCACATCGATCTTTGCAAGCTTCTGTCGCACCTCGTCGAGCAGCTTTCTGTCGACCTTGTTTTCCAAATAGCAGAGCACCACGTCCGCGCGCGAGCAGTCCGACACCTTGTGACCTTCGAGCGTAAGCTGCGGGTCGCGAATGCGGCGGCGCAGCAGCGCCGCGTTGGCGACAAGCGTTTCGATGAAGCCGTCGTGCGCGCCGCGCAGCACCTTGCCCGACGACGGCTCCTCCACCCCGCGCGCGGGATACTGCTTCGCGTCGATCAGCGCGCACTCGTCATAGCCCTCGACCAGCAGCGCCATCTTGCCCAAAAATACGCTTGTCACCGTGTTTTTGACGTTTTGCTCGGCGTTTACCTCGTTGAATGTGATGTATCGGTTGATGAACTGCTGCATCGTCTGCGCGCCGCTAACGTCTCTGAGCGGCAGCCAGAAGCTCAGCATCCGCTCAATAACCGCGTCGTCGCCGTAACCGTCCACCACCCACATCCGCGCCCGCCTGCCGCCGACATACAAGTCGCGCGAGATCATATCAAAGCACCGCCCCACGCCAAGCAGATCATCCAGCGCGCGGGTGTTTTCCTCGTAGTTTGCCGAAAAAAGCTCCATAACCGCCCTCCGCCACATAATTTTCCTTATTATGCTCATGGGCGGAAATTTTATGCCGCGCGGGCGGCAGATTTTCCCTGCGCCGCGCAGGGGACGCGGGAAAGGGGGCCATTCTCTCACGTGAGAGAATGGCCCCCTTTAAATCCCCCAAGAGAACGCGAGGGGAGTTCCCCTCGACCCCCGACATTGACAGCTTTAGGCTTGAAGAACTGCTCAGCCTGCGGAATTGGGTGCGGTGTACATGGCTTCGCCATGAATCCCTGCGATTCGTGACAACTCGCAACCGCGCCTTACTACCGTGAGGCGCGTGTGACGTTTGCACGGCGGCAGACTGCCTGCGGAATGTGGCATTGCTGCGCTCGCCGCATTGTGGAGTACTCCGGTAGACGGTGATTAGGCCGCACTGCCACGAGACTGGCAGAGCGGCAGCGGATAGTAGGAGCAGAGGCAAATCGTGTAGCAATGCTAACGCGGCAACGCCGCGCGCAGGCATTCTCATTCCGGAGGCATAAAAGCTATTCAAGCCCGAAACTGCCAATCAAAGCCCTTTCTCTTGGGGGGTGTAAGGGGGGCTATTCTCTTTCCGAGGAAAGAGAATAGCCCCCCTTATTGCCGTTCCCGCACAGTGCGGGAACAAATATCAAACTTCTTTGTTGAAGTAGAAGAACTTCTCGTCCTCTCCCTTCTTCCTCATGCAGGAAGAAAGCATCTTATAAGAAGCGTCGTTCTCCTTGAAGCACTTGGCGACGACGTGTCCCAGGTGGCGCTGGTAGAGGCCCCATTCGGCCACGGCGCGGAACGCTTCGACGCCATAGCCCTGTCCGCCGTATTCCGGCGCGATGCGGCAGCCTTCCTCCGCGCCGCCCTTGCCGTCGAAACGGTAGAGCAGCACCTCGCCGATGCACTTGCCGTCTAAACGGATGGCAAAGTTGATGGCGCGCTTTTTGGCAAAGTCCTCTCGCACAACGTCGAGGAAATAAGCGTCTAAGTCTTCACCCTTCCAGTCGGTGCGGTAGTCGTAGCCCCACCACTTGTTGCGCTCATCGTCGAGGCAAAGCGAGTTGTAGGCCTCGCGGTCCTTGTCGTTAAAGGCCGAAAGTGTCAGGCGCTCGGTCTTGAGCGTCGGGATCTCGTCCAAGTCCTCCAGCTCGTTTTTCACATCAAAGCAGAACTTTTCCGCGAGCTTGCACGGCAGGTATTGGAGCTTCGAGGTGCGAAGGCCGCGGTCGCCCGCATCGTCCTCACGGTTCAAATACCTGACGCTGTCCACCGCGTAGCAGCGGGCGAACTCCTGCACCGTCGCGGGATAGACGCCCTCGTAGCCGTAGAGCGCCTTTTCGATGTGGACGTGCAGCGTTTCGCCGCAGCGCTCAGCCATCGCGATAGAAATGAGCCGTCTCTCATATTCCATACCGCCGACGTAGAGCCACGACGCGCCCGTCAGGCGCAGCATCGTCTTGGCAAGCGCCAACTCCTGCTTGGCCGACTGCGAGGTCTTTTCAAACACCTCCGTATAGTCCTGCCAAAAGCGCTCGATCAGCGGCAGATCATCCTTCCCCAGCGCACGGAACTGCGCCTCGGGATAGAGTTTGCGGAATTTGTTGACGTGGTTGCGCTGGCCGCTGTAATGGCGGCCCGGGAACTCGCGCAGATCGTTCGCCTCGTAAATATAGTCGCACCAGGAACGAAAATTGTTGAGGTGGAAGCGCGGATAGCGCTCTAAGAGCTTCGCCGTCTTCTCCTGCGGCACGACGGACAGCTCGAGCGAGATGCCCTGCTCCACGCAATAATCCTCAATGGCGCAGAGCGCGGCCTCCTCATCGCCGTCCGGTCCCGGCACGGGATAGTCGAAGCAGGGCTTGCCGTCGATGCAGTTTTTCACGATCAGGCAGCCCGCCGCCTCGGCATACTGCGGGTGCAGGTGCCCGCGCCACATCAGCTTGACGAGCGCGGAATACTCGCATAATTGGTAGTTGCAATCCTTATAATAGCGGCGCAGGCGGGAAAGATCCCGCTGCGCAACGGGTTTGAATGTCAGCATGGAAAACCTTTTTCTCCTTTTCGAGTCGTATCGATTATTTTACCCGTTTTTGCGCCGCGTTACAAGTCTTTTTTCATTTGGGCTCCAGCTCGGCGAGCACCGTCTGCGCGCACTCAAGGAACTGCTGGAGCGACGCCTGCCGTCCCTCGCCTGCGCGCACAGCCATACCGAGCTCGCGTGCCGACTTGGGCTCCACCGGCACAAGCAGAACGCCGTCGCCGCGTCCTCGCAGCGTCAGCTCCGTCATCATGCTCACGCCGAGGCCGTGCTCGACCATGCTGATGACCGTCGGGTCGTCCACTGCCGTCGGCAGGATGTGCGGCTTGACGCCCACACGGTTGAAGATGCGCATGATGTCCTTGTCAAAGCCCTGCGCAGGCATAATGAAGTCACGCCCGTCGAACTCACCCAGCGGATACCCCGTACGCCCGTCGATGGGATAGTCCTTGGGCAGCACGGCATACATCGTGTCGTCTCGCAGATGGATCCACTCGTAGCCACTCTCCTCTTCCTGATGGCTGACAAAGATGACGTCCATCTTTCCCTGCGCCAAAAGCTCATAGGGGCTGCGGATGTGGTCGGCCATGCGGATGTCGACATCAACGTCGGGCCGCTCCTCACGAAAGCGGCGGATGATACTCGGCAGCCAGTGCATGGCCATGCTGGCGAATGCGCTCACGCGGATGACCTCGCTGCGCGAGGACGCCACCTGCGCGATCGTGCTGTCAAGCCGCGCGTTGGCCTGCAAGAATTCGCGGATGGCGGGCGCCACGCGCTCGCCGTCCTTCGTCAGGCGGACGCCGCCGCGCCCGCGCTCGAGCAGCGTGAAGCCGACCTCGCGTTCGAGGGAATTCATCATGTGCGTCAGGCCGGACTGCGTGTAGCCCATCACCTCCGCCGCCTTGGTAAAGCTGCCGAGGTCTACCGCCATCAGCAGCGCTTCTAACTTTTTGCTCTCCATAGGATATTCCTTTCCTATTAGTATTCAGCATGTTTGGATTATAATATATCCTCGTGCCGTATGCAAGCGGAATTCTCGTTTTCAGCTCCTTTTTACAAACTTTTTCCATCATCTGTCATACAGGTTGGTCTTTTTTGTCCACCTGCTGCGTAAAATAGAGGCTGAGGTGATGATCTTGAAACGACGTTTCGCGCTCCTGCTGCTGTTTTTGTTGACTTTTCTTGCACTCTGCTTTTCCTGCGCCAAAGACGGCCAAGCTGTCGCCGTCTCGGCCCCATCCCAACTGCGGCGCTGCATTGCGCTGACCTTTGACGACGGCCCCTCCCCGCAGACGACCGCAGCTCTGCTCGACGGGTTCAAGGAGCGCGGCGCGCACGCGACGTTCTTCCTCATCGGCGAGCAGATCGCGGGCAACGAAGATCTCGTCCGCCGCATGAAAGACGAAGGCCATCAGGTCGGCGGCCACAGCTACACGCACATCCGTCTTGACAGCGCTGACGCCGCTGCACTCGCCGAAATCCAGAAAACGGACGAGACGCTGCGTGCCATCCTCGGCGACGGCGACTACTGGCTGCGCCCACCCTGGGGCTTTGCAAGCGACGCACTCAAAAGCGCCGTCTCCGTTCCGCTCATCTACTGGACGCTCGACACGATGGATTGGAGCGTGCGCAACAGGGACCTCGTCGCGCACCACATCATCGAAAACGCCAAAAGCGGCGACATCGTTCTCCTGCACGACCCATATGACACAAGTGTCGAGGCCGCACTTCAGACCATCGACGTTCTTAGTGAGCAGGGCTACGAGTTCGTTACGCTCGAAGAGCTGTTTTCCAACGCCGGCGTCACGCCGCAGGCCGGACACTTCTATCTGCGCGCGGATGAAGAAGTCCCGTGGTGAGGTCTCGACAAAATTTTTGAAAAAATTTCAAATCAGGGCTTGCATTTTCCGGACTGGTGTGCTATTCTATCTAAGCTGACATTGAGCAGTACACATCATCCGGGTGTGGCGCAGTTGGTAGCGCGCTTGACTGGGGGTCAAGAGGCCGTGAGTTCAAGTCTCGCCACTCGGACCA